>Ga0075525_10000226_pt1 | contig 21684 bp, 15 predicted proteins | sample NGEPertwo_FD_74795 | JGI IMG/M metagenome (GOLD analysis project Ga0075525, IMG submission 74795) | Arctic peat soil microbial communities from the Barrow Environmental Observatory site, Barrow, Alaska, USA - NGEE Permafrost154B-two | ecosystem: Environmental > Terrestrial > Soil > Wetlands >...
AAAGTAATTAACTGGTAATTAATACTTTAAAGATACAGATCCCTGCGGTTTTACACTAATAAATAATCAGTTATTTTGCTGTAAATCAGATAAATAACTAAGTTTTAACCGAAGCATTGATTTGACAATTTCAATGCCTTACATAAATCAGCAAGACAGAATAAAGGATCTCCGGCTTCGGATTCACCTGACAGAACATACCATTGCGTCAATTGGTATAGTAAAACATTACCCCAGAGTTTAGGACTGCCGGATTTTCGGCAGTCATCGAAAAACATACTGGTCCGTTGATAATTTAAAGATAAAGTAAAAAATACCCATTTTCCCAAAAGCTACTTCATTACCGGAGTTGCTTTTTTTATCACCAAAAAATCACCGCGAGAATCACCATTACTGAGTTATTCATTTGATTATCTAGCAATTAAAGTCATTTAGAAATCACCTTTTTAAGCTGGTTTCAAAGTTCTGCATATCATTGCAATGTCGAATATCTGAAAGCAGTAGCTACCTTTTAGGGATGGGCAAGTAGTAAAAAGAGTAATGTTATGAATATTAATGAAATTTTAAAAACAGGGGTCAACCTGACTGTTTCAATCGGAATTAATGATTTAAGAGAATGGCACAATGAAGTGATAGACAACACACGCAAGGAGCTGGAAAAGATCGTATTAGATGATAAGGCCGAAACCTACCCAACAGTCAAACAAGTATCAGCAATTTTAAATGTCGATCCCGTTACACTTTGGAGATGGAATAAAAAGGGCTACCTGAATACAATTGAAATTGGCGGTGGAAGACGGTACAAAATGTCAGAGGTAAAGGCTATCCTAAATGGCGGAAAGGATAAAGCCTAATGCAAAAAGAGCAGCTCCAAACATCAGGTGACTACCTTAAACGAATTACTGGTAGCCCCTCAACGCATCAGGTTATTGTCAATTACCTTACAAATGAAGCAAAGGTGGTGTCCATTTATTCCACCCGATTTAATTTAAGAGGTTCTCCCTGGACAAAGCGTTTTTACGGAAGTTATTCAGCGTGTGAAAATTTTAAATCAAGAAACTATGAATGAGGGATGGGTCGTGTTACAAAGACAGATAATGGACTGGCAATGGTACAATGATCCAAATACATTTAGGCTGTTCATCCATATTCTTCTTAAAGTTACACACAAGCCGTATAAATGGATGAATGTTGAATTATTGCCCGGTCAAATGGTCACTGGTAGAAAGGCACTGGCCAATGATTTAAAGCTATCGGAACAAGAAATCCGCACTTCTATTCGCAGGCTAAAATCAACCAACGAAATAACCATCGAATCAACCAACAAATTCAGCATTGTAACTGTCTGCAAGTGGGATGTTTACCAGTACAACAATTCGTTAAAGCAACCAACAGAACAACCAGCAAACGCCCCGGCTAGTAACCAGCAAGTAACCACAAACAACAATAATACAATTAAACAAGAACAAAAGAGGGTGAAATTCACCCCTCCTGTTCTCTCTGAAATTGAATCTTACTTTTCTGTGAAGATTGCCGAAAAAGGATCTCAATTGAACCCACTACTTGAAGCCGAAAAGTTTGAAGCTCATTACGGCTCTATAAACTGGATGGTGGGAAAAAACAAAATGGTTGATTGGAAAAAGTCTGTTACCGGATGGATAGCCCGGAACAAAACATCTGAAGCACCGAAATCAAATAACAAATTAAATATTAACACAGAATGGAACAATTAAATAATGGCTTTTCAGCATTAAGTGCCAAGCCAAAACAATCGAACATTGACCAGATTAACGCTCAGTATGGTAAAATACCGCCACAAGCAATCGACATGGAAGAGGCTGTCTTGGGTGCTTTAATGTTAGAAGCTGAAGCGATACATGCAGTAAGCCCAATTTTAACAGCAAACAGTTTTTACAAAGAATCCCACCGAAAAATATTTGATGTTGTTAAATCGCTTGCAGATGCAGAAAAACCGATTGACCTTTTAACGGTGACAAGATCACTGATTGAAAAGGACCAATTAAATGAAGTTGGTGGACCGGCGTTCATAACCCAACTAACAAGCAGAGTTGCCACAGCTGCACACCTTGAATTTCATGCAAGAATAATACAGCAGCTATCTATTCAAAGGGAATTGATCCGGATAGGCACGGAAACGGTTTCAGACGCTTATCAGGAAGGAACCGACATTGAGGACCTTTTAAGCTCAGTGAAAAGGAAAATATCAGCGATTGAAGATTCCACTTTAGGCTCAAATACTGGTCAGTCACATTCTGATGTTATCCGGGAAACACTCCGGGAAATTGAGACGGATTGTGTTCAAGCTAAAGAAGGAAAACAGCCAGGAATCACTACCGGGTTAAAAACCCTTAACAATGCCACCGGAGGATGGAGAAATACAAATTTAATCATTGTAGCTGCCAGGCCAGGAGTCGGGAAAACGAGTCTAGCACTACACTTTGCAAAGAAGGCAGCAAGATCCGGTTCATGGGTTAACTTCTATGGTTTGGAAATGAAATCATCTGACTTGATGCGCACAATGATCAGCGGAGAGTCATCAGTCAATAGGTTGAAACTAAGAGATGGTAAGATTGACGGCAATGATTGGGGTGCAATCAATCGCTCACTAACAAACTTTGAGAATTTGCCAATAGTCTGGAATGACTACGCAGGGCTAACTTCTTCGACAATCAGGTCTAATACAATCAGGAATAGGAAGGCCGGGAAGTGCGACCTAATCATTATAGACTACTTGCAGCTCATCAAGGCATTCGACAAAAAAGCAATCCGGGAGCAGCAGATTAGCGAAATCAGCCGAACATTGAAAGAAATCGCACTATCTGAAAACATACCGGTGATCTGTTTATCACAGCTTAATCGAGCAGCCGCAAACGAAAAACCACAGTTACACCACCTACGCGAAAGCGGAGCCATAGAACAGGATGCAGACATCGTTATTTTCCCATGGCGAAATGAAGCTGATAACCGTTTCTATCTTTCTATCGCAAAAAACCGGAGAGGTACGACCGGAGACATTGAAATATTTTCGAACGACCAGATGACCGTGTTCAGTGATATGGAACCGGATAATAATTTAAATGAAGTCAACACAAAGCCATTTTAAAAATAATTCAAATTAGAACATACGTTATGACCAAAATAAACAATGCCACCATGAAAACAAACAAGCTCGAAAAAGATTACCAACGAGCCAAAACATACTTTGCTTTAGTTGCTTCACATTATTTCGATAAGGCCGTAATAAAAGCAAAATGTGCCAAACCTACCACGTTAGAAGTGGCACAAAATACCTCGAATCTCATTAACTTTCTTTTCAAGGCTGATACAAATGCTTATCAATTTATGACTTCTGTTGAAGAAACCGCCAATGAATCGATCAAAGAATATCAGAATTTCCAGAATGCTGTTTCAAAATGTCCATACGAAAAACAGATTTTAACCAGCTTCGCCAAGTGGTATGCTCATTCAGGCTTTGAAGTTGCATTGCTAAAATGCAATATCGGGTACATCATTCACTTTGGCTTGACTATTCAGGAAAGGTATATGGGGATAATAACCGAAGCCGAAAAGTTGCAGACATTTGCCAATATTATAGAGCCCGGGAAAAACAGGTTTACCTTCCATAAGGGTGTTGTAATCCAGACATTCATCACAACAGTGGAAAAATTCAATGAGATTGAACAAAAGGTTGAATATAGAAAGTCAATTTTATCTTAACCATTACTTTAAATGATCAATTCTTAATGTCTGTCAATATGAATACTTACCACAAACAGTAATGTCTAATATGATATAGGAATTAGCCTATTTTTCGACCGTTTGTTTCATTTGGGTATAATTTGCCCACCGATGAAAAAAAGATTAAAGTATGGGTTAGTAAAGATGTATTGAAGGAAAAAAGAAGCCTTGAATGTTCAGATGATTTTCATAAGCGCAATTTTGCGCCGATGTTCTATCCCAGTCAAATAAGTAATGGAGGGAAGAGACAAGATCCATAGCCTGTTGGATAGTTCCGGCAGGCTATTTTATTGTCCGGATACCAAGGCTCAATTTTGCTTTGTTGGTGGGGATGAAACATTTACCGCAAGGCGGTGCAACGGGTTCTGTATTTTTCAGACTTACCATTAGTAGAACGGAGGTAATTCAGATCGGTATGTTTATCCTAAGTCGCTTTGAGCCTTGTTTGATTCCACCCAATAAATCCGTCCACCCTTTCCTATCACCTGAATTTTTGGATGATTCTCGTCCCATTCCTCAACGGCCTGGTCGAACATCGCATTTTGTTCCGATGTCCATATTTTTGATGTTTTTAGTGATGCTTTTAGATTCTCCTTATCCTTCACTGGCAGACTGCTCTCGTAAATTATTTGTATTTCCTCCATCAATAAAGTTATGCACATGATCTAAATTTTTAGTGTTTCGGTTTTTCGTTTGATTCCTGTTCAAAGTTGTGTTGTTTTACTGACACGAAATTAAACGATGACGTAATTATTTTCTGTAATCACCACCGAAAACAATAATCGTTACCAAGCTTCATTCATCACTTTTTCAATACTCCCCTGATCTTATTTTCTCGCTAGCCAGTTTTTACTTAAAAATTATTCACATCTCAAATACGTTATCTCGCAATTTTTACACAACCTTAATTCCTGAACAACTGTGGCGGTATTGAAGAATCCTTCGACCTTTTCAAAGATGTCGAGACCGCGACCAAGCTTGATCTTCCATCCAGTATCGGTGGTGATGTGCCTGTCGTGAAGGTCTTCGAAGGTCCAGCTTAGGTTTATGCCCAGCGGAGCCAGTGAATCCTGAATTTCGACAAACCAGTCGATCACATCCGGAATGAATTCATCTTTGTTCCAGGTAATCACATGCAGGTCAACATCGGTATCTGGTGATTTGGCATCGGCAATTACCTGGCAGAATTCAATCAGGTTTTTTGCCTGGTAGGGTAAGCGGATGTAAGGATCCACCAGCTGGATACGTGAAGCACTAACCATATAATCACTGAACAGATTTTTATATGAAACACCCGACTGGTTATCATGAATGATGATATTCTTTTCCTCCAGGTTCAGAAACGGATTCTTCAAGTCACCCCCTTCAGTGGTAGTCATTTCCTCCGATTCTTTCTGAACAGGTTCAGGAGACTTTTTTATCGCGAAACTCATATTTTCAAGGGTCTCCACTGCTACAACTTTCCGGCTTGATTTCACCGTGTATTGGAAATTTACGGGTTCGTTACGGAATGTTTCGTCCAGAATATAAAGCTGGTCTTTCACCCTTTTTCTACCTTCATTGGCAAAATTGATCAGTTCGAGTGCCTCTTCTTCGGTCATCTTTAAATGAGGGTAGATCAGCTTGACCAATCCGGAGAAAGTCTTTCTGACTGAAGTGGTATCACGTCCTGAATAGGTCGGATCAAGCGCGACGTATTTGTCGAGCAAGTTGGAATAATCGAATTTGCGGAGCTGGCGAAGGATTTCTGCAAGGTAATCGACTATAAATCCGTAATCGGTGGACAAACCAATGTTCTTCAGAATCTTCACTTCCCATCCTGGAATGTAAATGTGTATGCGGTCGAGAAATGCGCCTTTGATGTATGCTGCCGGAATGGATTCAAAGAGGTGCGAATTCCGGAGCATATAGGGCACAGAATGTTTGGTGTTACCGATAAATGCCATGGAGGCGTATGCCTGAACAGATTCCTTTCCACGGTTGAACGATTTATTTGCCATGTAGTTCTGCATAATATTGACCATGTCGCCATCTGAGCGTTTGGAGCCAACCACCTGCTCAAATTCATCCAGACAAACTACATCCCAGTAACCGACCAGTCCGACCTTACCTCTGCCTGTATTGGAAACAAACAACCTGGCACTGGTTACATCACCTCCGGAAACCAAAACCCCGTGAGGTGAAAGTTCTGAGAAAATGTGCGATTTCCCTGTACCCTTCGGCCCCAGTTCTACAAAGTTGTAATTGTTCTCAACGTGGGTAAGCAACCTTGAAATCTGGATCAGTTTTCCGCGTCGGTTAAAATATTCAGGATTTAACCCGATTGAATGCACCAGGAGATCGAGCCATTCGTCGGTAGTAAATTCCTGTCTTTTTTCACGGAAGTCTTCCAGATCCACGCCGGATACCTGTATCGGTTTCAGTGATTCGATAAGCCAACGACTACGGGCACCATCCGAATGATCGTACCCGAGCTGCACAATACACCACACCCCTTCCCCACTTAAAAGCTTGGGATGATTTTTAACAATGTGATCAGAAACAAACACCTTTGAAACGGAGAGATTTTCGAAACTGGATTCATAGAAATCATCCCGCTCGTTCAGAACCACCTTTACCTTATCAATGATTTTATAACTGCCTTTATCGCGTATGGAATTTTTGACACTTTCCGCATCAGCTTTCTGCACAAAATTATTCCGGATGATTTCCTTCACCTTTTCAATTCCGTTGGAGATGATCTCTTCGTCATCAACTGCACAGTACTGACCTAAAAGGTATTCGAGTACATATGATGGAACAACGGAATTACCTTTGACCATTGAGGTAAGGTCTTTGCGAACAACCTTTCCTTCAAAATTGGCTAATATTTTTTCTTTCATTGGTTATCAAAAATCAGATTCATACAAGGTGTTGTTGATCACTTCTACTTCTATCAAACGGTTGAGAGTATCTTCAGGATCGAATACCCGCAGGGAAAACCGTGTTTTTGATCCTTCACCCGGATTCAGGTACAGATCGACTGCAAACATCCGTTGTGAAGGATGTTCCGCTGTGCTATTCATTTTTAGTTCTGCCAGGTTCGAAACCAGGTCGTTTCCATCATACAATCCCAGCTGAATGGTTCGTTCTTTCAAATCTTTAGTAACCGATTTCTCCTGAATAAGCTGAACTTTCAGGCTATTTGATACCACCTTCAGTGTCCGGGAAATGAGCATCGGCATTACTTTTTCAACCGGTCGGTTCTTGCGGTACCTGCTTTCGATAAGCGGAACGATCAATTCCTGAAGGCTTCCTCCTCCATGAACATACTGAACGGTTGCTCCACTCCTATGATATCGATTGGTCGATGGAGGAATAACCACATAGCGGTCGCAGATCATCTTACTGGTTTTGCTGAAATGAAAACAGTGGCCACTTTCAGGCTTCTCCTCTTTTTCTAGGAAACCGTAACGGTTGGTTTGTGTATCGATGTTGATGTCATCGCGCATATCGGGTTCATAATCCTTTTCCTGAATGGGATGATCAGTATAGATAAATCCGTGGTCGGCTGTGACAAGCACCCTGTTTACATTCATGGATGTATGCAGGTATTTAACCAGCTTCTTCAGGTCTTCGATAACTGAAGCCACCATAGGCAATACATTGCGCTCTGAAGCTCGCTTGTGGCCAATGGCATCAATCACATCGTGGTAAATGTACACCAGTTTCGATTTGAATACCTGCCGTGCATCCGCTTGCGATAATCCGTCCAGTTGGGTATAAGATAAGGCAATCGAATCGGATTCAGTTTGCCGAAGGATCTTTTCCCTGTTTTTGGGTCCATCGGATAAAATACCATCAACGGTTACTTTCCCGTCCTCAAAAATAAACGACTTGCCCGGAAGGAGGTTTGACATGCCCATCTGGGTTTCGGAGGGAATGGAAGCCAGGGAACTTCGAATAACAGCTTCCGTTTTAGTTTCCTGATTCAATTCACGGAGCAGTTCCGCTGCAATTTCATACCGAAGACCATCAGAAATAATAACTGCCACTTTCTGATCGACCATGGCAAGTTCCGACTGATAAAAATTGTATTGCAGAGGAACGTTGAGTTTAGAGTAATCAAATCCTCCTTCAGACAGGCATTTAAGCCATTCGCGGTTAGTCGATTCCAGAAAGCCAACATACCGCTTTTCAATATTGTCTTTCAACCGTTCAAAAGATTCTTGACCTGACAATTCTGCAAAGTCGATGTTTTTCCAGGCGACAATAGATTTCCGGTATTCTGTATCAACCACATACCAGGATTCACAATAAATTCGGATGTATTCTTCGGGTTTGTCCAGAATAACTGTCCCTGCACTGGTAATCTTTTCAAGAGCATTCAGGGTATGAAGCAAAAATTGGTTGACTAATTTTAGGTTTCCGGATAAATCCTCCCAAATTGAAATGCGGTTCAGGGTGTCGATGTTGTTTCCTTTTCCATCAAGAAAAAGCCGGACTATACTAGTTTGGATTTCCTTAACCAGTGGCTGATTTATCCAGCTATAAGGGGCTGAAACACCATACAATTCCACCAGTTTTTGTTCCCGCACTTTTTGGGTAAGTTTATCCAAAGCAAGCAGAAACTTCTCGCGAACGGCACTATTGCGTGATGCTGTTTCAATCAGGTTGGAGACCAGATTGCGTTTAACCGGATCGCCTATATGGAGGGACACGTATGGATCAATCGTTTTTTTGATCTCCAGTTCCGAAACCAGGGCGTTGTATTTCATCCGTGATGCCAGCAAGCTCAATCGTTCTGTGGTGAGTTCTATCACCTGCTCACCGATATATTCCAGGCTCCAATCATCCAGGACCGACATTAAGCCATTCGTGCTTATTTTATTACTGAACCGTTTTAACTCGGTGTCTTCCGAATCCAATCCCAAAGTGATCAGCTTTGCGAGCATCAGCTCGGTGCTTTCGGGTTTCTGGAAGCGGAGAAATGCAGAAATCAATGCCCGTTGCAAGGGTTTTTCTTCAAAGTTGGAAGATTTCAGCACCGGAGCAATTACCTTTTGTACACTTTCATATTTCAGTTCGCGGATGTATTTATCAACCAGCGACCTTTGGTGAGGCTTTAATTTGAAGGTATCCATAAATTCACCAACATCGTCGAGGCGAAGTTCGCGGTTGGCAATGAGCAAATCAAGCAGAGGAAAGCGAAGGTATTCTTGGTGGGTCTCGGGTCGCTTTATAGGCAGGTACAGAAACACCTTATCGTCAGCCAACTCGTCACGGAACTTCATCTTCAGGTTCAGCGGATTGTTTTGGAAGAACTCTACTTTGAAAAGGTCGGAGTTCAAAGCTGAAACTTCCTCTTCCGAATCGCGGTCGGGATCGAAGAAAAAGATCACCCTCACTTCAGGGTATTTCGTTAAGGTCGATATGATTTTATCGTTGAGCATTTTAAATCGGTTCAGCGTTTATTGTGTTATTTTTTTGTTCTATTTTCTCCTAATCCACGCCAGCAATAACAAGCATACTTATGGTTGCAGGAATCATCAGTGCAATATTTTGGGATTATTGGTTCGTTAAATCAGTATTTTCATTTAACCACAAGCAACAATCACTATTAATTTTTTTCAAGTCCTCCCAGGTTATCCAGCTCATTCGTTCTGAAATGCTTTTACAATCAGTCAAACTTAATTCCCTATGTTTTAAATCGTCACAAATGGATTGGAAGTTGGTCTTATATTCGTTAAAAGTATACCCATATAATCTTGTTCGCGGATTTTCCTGAAAAAGTTTTGGAGTCAAAAGTAAAAACAACGAATTGTCCGCTATTCGTTTACCTAAAGGTTCTTCTAAAACTTTGTTGTCACCTAGCATTACATCAACGTTTCTAATGATTTGATTACGCATACTGTCATAACTCACCTGATATGATATATCAGACAGTACTTTAGCCTCGATTATGATGGCAAATCCATTTGATGAATTCAATAATAAAGCATCCACGTTTGTTGAACCTTCCAAATTTAAACGATAATCACCCTTTTTGTTTCGAGTCTTTTCTAAAATATAGGGTATAAAATTTCGACCAACTATATTATTTTTGAGCCAGTTTAAATATACTTTTGGAGAAGGCAGATTCGGTTCAAAGAACAAATGAAGCTGTCCCTTTAGGCACTCATTCCAACTTGAGAAATTGTCGAGTGGAGGCACTTCTCCAAAGGCAAGTGTTAATAATTTTTGTAACTCAACATCTCTGCTAGGACTATGAAATATTGTCATCAATGAACTTGCCGTCCAAAAAGTTTCATCCTTTTCGATTTGTCGAATTTTGCGAATATCCTCAATGAGTTCATTATTGGACTCAAAAAGCCCATAATTTTCAATACTCTTTTTGTACTTTGAAATATGCTTCTCGATATTTGATAAATCCTTTTTTGATTGGACAAAATGTTCTTTTAAGGTATCCTCCTTGAATGGCAAATAAGTTTTGTGCATCATAGTTATAAGTTGTAAGTTCCATTAAGTCTGATCAAATCTATTTAATCCCCGCCAGCAGCGGTGCAAACCTGGCATAGTTTACTGTTACTCCATCGTCGAGGTCAAATTCGATTTGCTGGTCGGCAATGTTTTTTAACTGCAGGTCGTATTCCTGACATTCATTCAATGCGGTCCGGTAATAATCCAACTGGCGAGTTTCGTCGCGCGAAAGGGATGAACTCCTTCGATCCAGATCATTCTTCTGGTTAGTTAGCCATTGCAGGTGTTTTAGCATGTAGTTGTCGCGGATTTTCTGCACTGTGAAACGGTTCATCCGGTGCATATAAACCAACACCTGAAATGCACCTTTCTTTGAACTGAAGAGCCAGTAAATCGGTTTCTTCTTGTACCTCTTGCAATGGTCTTTCCAGAAGTTGTTTTGATTGACCAGGTATTTCCCGATTTCCATGTCGAGGCAGGCTTGCAGGAAGTTGATGTTTTGAGTGAGTGTTTCACTGCCCCAAACGGCTTCGATAAAATGCCGCAACCGAAGCGCAGCATCGTCGGAGAACCCACAATTGGAACCCATCATTGGAACTATCCCATCATCATCCGGCATGAATTCTCCCATCTCCTGTCTCCCGTCTCCGGTTTTCAGTTCATCCACTTTTGCTTTATAGTCTTCTATGGTTTCTCCCTGATTGGCAAGGATTAGCCCAGGAGCATCGAGAGAATACCGACCCATCATACAACCCACTGCGTAGCTGATGAGCTGTTGCATGACCACATCTTTTTTAATGGGAAGGCTTGGCTGAACAGTGGCTTGCGGTAATTCGCCTTCAGCAGGATTAGGCTGATGCTGCCCTTCCACATACAATTGCCATTTGCCTTCTTCCAATTTCCATTGGCGGTGTTTGCGCAACTCTTTTTCAGTTTTCTCTAGAGCAGTACTGACGAGTTCGTCCTGTAAAATGGTAATGTCTTTAAGCAAGACAGTTGGGTCTAACTCATCATTTAAACCATAGATTTCAATAAAAACTTGGTTTAATTCCTCTTCATTTGCATGAAGTTGGTAAAATCCCCTTGTAACAATAATTAACCAGCAATTGTAAGTGGATTCTATGGTATTAGTCCACTCTTTTTTGACTTGTAGCAAGGGATGGCATTGGAAATCCCAAGAGGTTTCATAGGAATCCCAATCAATAATACTCAAAGAATGACAATTGGAGGCAAATACCTCAATTCCTCTTTTAGTTAAAATATTTTTACTTATAGGCACTTTTTTCACACCAACCATATTAAAATCCATCGTTGGGCAAAGTACGTCGAGAAATAGTTTAGCAACCTTTGAACCTAAAAGTGCAGAATATATAAGATACTGTTGGTCATCACCATAAATACAGGAACCTTTAACATCAAATAAAAAGCCACTGGGGCTAATTCGACAGCCAAAATCATCGCTGGAGGTAGCTGAATATGTAATTGAGGGGAGACAATAAAATTCACGACTTTTTAACCTTACCGCCGACCCTTGAGAAAGAGTTGATGTAAATTCTTTCATTTCTTTACCATCCTTCTCCCAATTAACCACTAATAAATTATTTCCATACCATTTACGATAGGATCCCCCTTTATTATATGGAAACCACTTGCAACTCGATTTTGCTAATTCATTACTATCGGTACAAAAAAAGTCTATTTTTTGAAAGCTTACTTCAGTCCAATTATGTATAAATCGTTCATTGTCAGAGGTTGCCATTCCCTGTTTGAAAATTAGAATATCACCTATAGGACTATGCTTAAAGCTATTAATAGCGTTATCACTTAACCAATATGCAAAAGGATTCCCAGGAATATTGAAGAAGTTGGATTGATGAATATTATTGTAACAGTTTTCAAAGTTTAAAAAAGCAGCTTCTTTTTCTCCAACATTCTTTTGTTCAACTAGACGATAGTAATTTGCTTTCAATTGCTTGTCTATTTTAACTGTTGGCTTTGAAAATGTAAAAGCAGTAGATTGTACAACTTCACCACTTAACTCTTCGAAGGTACGAGGTCCCAAATGGAGCATATTTTCCAACCAGTAATTCTTCAACAAATAATCACGAAATGCTTCATATCTTGATAGAAACATCCAGGATATTTGGTTTATCATGCTCATTTTACCCTGTTTGCTCAAATTATTAATGCACACTTCCATAAAAACAGCAAACAAATCACTTTTTGTGAGTGGGTAATTTTTATTAATATATTCCTTCAATTCGTCATTCATATTCTTCTGCCCCATATATGGTGGGTTGGCTGCAATGGCTTCGTAGCGTTCGGTCAAGATGAATAACACTTGCAAGAAAGGCTGCATTTTATTCAGCAGCGATTGCGCCAAAAGGCTTGTTTTGGCTTCGGTTTGCAGGGTTTCAAGGCACTGTATAAAGAACAGACGTTCAGCCGGAGTTACATTAAACTGCATCACCGAACCCAGGTTTTTTGCCTGCTGCATCAGCTCCAAGGCACGGGTTATTACTTTTTCGTGCTGTGTGCCTTCGCTGCCCAGAAAATCAAGAATTTCCTCGCGGCTAAAAATAGCTGCTTCCGGCATGGCGTAAATGTGCGGGCTTAACTCTTTTTTCAGAATATCGGGATACTTGGTAGCTGCTGCCAGCAATACGGCAAACTGTGCCAATTGCGCTGCCCGTAGGTCAATGTCGAGCCCAAACAGGTTGTGCTGCAAAATTTTCTCCACGGCTTCGGTTGGCATGTAGTATTCTTCCTCGTAAATATCGTAAAGGTGGAAGAAGCCTTCAACGAGAATATGCCCTGAGCCACAGGCAGGATCGAGGAGTTTAAAGCCCCCCTCTAATCCCCCCGTGGGGGGGAGGAAAGAATGCTCCGATGAGGGTTCATCTGGAGATTCGACAAGGTATTTCATTTTTTTGCGGAGTGGACTTTCGGGGTGATGATCGAGCCAGATTCTGCCAACGGTATTTTGTACCATGTACTTCACAATCCAGTTGGGAGTAAAAATCTGGGTAGCGGCAGGAATATCTTCGGCTTCGGCTTTTTTATTCTTTTTAAAACTGGCAAAAACCTGGTCTTTCTTCTCCGAGATGTAGAACTGGTACAACCAGCCAATCAGTTCAACCTGTTGGTATTCTTCTTCGGCAATGGCATCGGTTGTATTCAGCAAATAAATCAAGCCACTTTCTGTCAGAATATTATCAGGAAGCAACAATTCGGTATAATCGTCAAGCCGTCCGAAAATGCGGTTGAGCAATTGGTGGTGGTGGCAATAGCCAGTGAGTAAAATGGCAAATGCTTTTTGTTCGTTCTGGTAATCGCCTATAAGCGGTTGTACCCGATGCTGTTCAGCGCGGTCGAGGTAAGAGATCATTCCCCGTCGTGCCCGAGCCAGAATAACCGGAGTCACCGAACCTTCGCTTTCGTATTCCAGTTGGCTGGGATCGTAATTGTTCTTTGCCAGAATCCGCATTGCCATCAGCCGGTTAAACCAGGTGTAGGCTACTTCTTCAACCACAGCCTCCACACCATGCCGTTGAATGGCTGTGCGCAAGGCTTCCCATTTTGCCGGAACAGTACCATCGTCAATAATCTCTTCACGGATAATCACCCCTCCAGGCACAGGAATAGGCTCGTCAACCACACACCCATTGGCATCGAAACCGTAATACGTAATTCTTCGGGATACGCCTTCCATCAGGATTCGGCGGGCAGACTGGGCAAATGATTTTAGTTTATTGGTGTTCATGGGAAAAGTTTCAAGTTCCGGGTTTCAAGTTCCAGGTTTGGGACCTGCTCTATCTTAAAAAGACAGAATAAATATTGTTTATCCTTTTCAAAATGAGGGATAATAACTACTCCAAGATGATTTTCTTTTTGTCTTTCAGTATTTTAACCATGTCCTCTCGTAGTGATTGAAGGTATTCGTCCATTTCCCCTTCGTTAGAGATCACATGGAACTTTCCTGCCCTTCCGGGCTTGTAATTTGCAGTTGGTTCCTCTGCTTTCTTACCGGGTTCATGCGTTTTCTTTGGTTCGGCTGCTTTAATGATTTTGGCAATCTCTTTGCTTCGGAACGAATCGGCATTGCTAATGGCTAATTTCAGAGAAGAAATACTTTTTTGTTTCTTCAGGTTTTCGATGGTGAAGTTTCGGTCAGCAGTGGTTCCGCCATCTACCTTTAATTTGGTAGCCTCGGCTTCAAGCGATTCGAACACTCCGGTATATACTTTCTCCATATTCCCACGGTAATACTTCATCTGTTCATTCAGGGCAGTTTTTAATTCATCGTATGTTTTGCGTGCAGTCCTGAAATCAACCGAAGGATCGTCAGATCGGAAAAAAGCATCCATCCATTTTATTTTTTCGCCATTTCCATCCGGCAGTTCAGCCAGATTTTCGTGATTGTCAGCAAAAAACTGTTTGATTATTTTGTATTCAGACAATGCCCGTTCGATGAAAACATCCAGTTGTTTACAGGCATCGCTTGATATTTTGAGTTCATCTTTCTTCGTTCCAAGTGCTTCGAAAAAACGACGGGGATCGCGTATTTCATTAAGTTCCTCCAATTGGGTTTGCAGGGCATGATATTTAGCCATGAAGGGATAAGAGATATATTTCTTCGCACTTTCGGCAGCATCGTTTCGAACCAACCGGACCTTTTTTCCCATTTCTTCAAAGACTTCTCCGGCATCTGTCTTCAAGGGAAGACTGACATTAAAGACTTCATTAAAATTGAGTCTCGCCTGTTCAATCAATTCCGAAGAGATAGCTTCTCCTTGCTTCACAGTCAAAGCGGTACGCTCAGTTGAAATCAGGGCTTTATCAACAAACAGTTCCATCGGGAATCTGGGTTGACCACGGTAACTGAACTCACGGACTTTCTTTTTATGGAGCATCACCAAAATGTGAATGACCTGAATGTCTTTCCAGCCAAAAGGTTCTTTGGCAAAATCACGGATCAGATCGTCAACGGTCATTTCACCACCCATACTGGTGATCTTGTCATTTACCTTAATCTCTGCTTGTGATAAATCGTTGGTGGTTAATAACTGTGCTTTGATCGTTGGACGTTTGTGTTTTAAATCAGCGGCAGTTGTGGCATAATCGGCTGCCAAGGAATGATTCCGGTAAACCATCTCCATGTGTTTTTGTAGAATATTCTGATAGCGTTCCGTTGATTTGCTTCCATTTATTGCTGATGGATCAATGACCTGCTGCCCGGAAACAAAACGGGTTTCAGGAAAACGATGTTTAAGTATTTCTTCCAGTCGTTGTCTCGCAGCGGCGTTCCTATTTCTAAAACTCTCGATGGTTTGCGCCCGTTTTCCCTGAGATACATCACCGTTCAAACGAAGATATTTCTCCGTTTTAAAATAGAGATCGAGCTCCTTACGCAGACTTTCATCTTTGAGCAGCCATTCGTTTATACAGAGCAATAGAGTGGTATTCGGATTGCCAAATGATCGTTCTTCCGCTTTCCCGCTTTCGAGCATCAATACTTTTACCTGGACATTTCCATTCCTAAGAAATTCCTTTTCATCCACATTGTAGGCAACACGAAAATCATTCTGTCCAAAACGAATACGACTATCCACTTTTAACAGTGGTCGAATCAGCTTATCAAATTCATCGAGGCGGTCTTCGTAAATTAAAGTAGTATTCTGAACCTGCATCATCACATCCATTTCGTCCTCGCTAAAGAAGAAGAATTTTCCACCTTCTTCACGGATGACATTTTCATCCTTCAGCTTATCCAATGCTGTCTTTATTTCGTTTTGCAGCTGAAGCTTGTTCTGATCAATATCCGACATCAGGAGCAGAGTCATGTTTTCGATCGTCGATGGGAAAGTCTGCCTGTTAGCTTCCGCAAGGTTCGAAATCATGAAGAGTACATTAACGACCCGCCTGGCAAACGCGTTATTTTTAACATAGGTTAGTTCTGATGCCTGACTAATCGCTTTACGTCCTCGGTGTGTGAGGTTGGTGTTAAACTGCCTGTTAAAGAAGGCATCAAACGGAATAAAATAACCTACTTCACGTTGTTTGTTTTCCTGCGCTGTAAAGTGAGTTATACCCAAAACTGAACGTTCGTTGTTCTTTACTTCCTTAATTACAAACTGAAGAGACTGGAACGAGTCAAACACATCGGCTATTAATCGGAATTGATAAGGGACAAAGGGGTACGACAATACAAAATCGGGCTCTGAATTAAATCCTTTGTACAAGTCGTGATTCATCTTAAACTGATGCTCTACCGCGTCTTTATTCTTTCGGTATAAGGTTTCTGTAGCAGCGCGTCCAATCGCATTTTTTTCCAGTACGCGTTTTTGAGTAATATATGCAGGATCTGAACTTTCCAGCGATATACGAAATTCGTTGGGGAAACGTCCCAGTATCTTACCGAATTCGTCCTGTGGATCATTACTACCAACGCCGTGCGTAACATTGTCGAGTGTTTGCTGGGCGGTAACTGCAATCCATACCTGATTGTTCAAATCTTCGCTCACCCGCTCTATGATATTTTGGAAGTTAAGCAGAATGTCCTTGTTCTTACCGATGTATTGGGAAATTTCGTCAACCAGAAATATTAAACGGAAACTTGGTTCCTTATTTTTCAGGTAATCTTTTAATTCCGGAATCAGAGTTGAAGCTATTCCAACTTTGTAGGTATCCGGATTGGTCAGTTTAGTGGTCAATGAATTGGTGTCCAAAGAAGGCATCAGCCTTTTGGCGACATCCAGAACAGTTTCCAGTGCAAAGCTAGCAATGTTCTGCTCACTACCCTTCCATATATAGTTGTGTTCCTCATTCAGTATTTGCTGAAACTTCTCAAACAAACCCTTTTTATCCAATTCCTTTTCCAGCAAAATCGCCAGCGGAATATCATCAGAATTGTATCCCCGGTGGCGGTTAAGCATATTGATAAAAATGCGGCTCAAACGCTCCCCGCTGCCATCGTCGGTTTCGTCTTCCACATTAAACATGATAGTCTCCACCTTCGATTTTTCGATCTGAGAACGAAGATTTACCAGATTAGATGGTGTAACTTCAGACAAATCAGCGTCGGTTTCTTTAACTGCTTTCAAGTAGTGATCGAATGCACCATTCTTATTCGATTGAGAGAGGCAAAAATCGATATACTTGATAAAATGCGACTTACCGGAACCGTAATAACCATTGATCCAAATGCCGGTTCGCTTGCTCTTCTTCAACATGACATTGGATAGAAAGGAATAAAGCTTTTCAATCAGTTCGTTCGTAAAAACGTATTCCTGAATTTCAGCATCGATAGTCTCCTTTTCTCGGTTACTAACGGTCACCGCGGAATTTATTGTACGGTCGATTGATTTCTCGTAGATGTCAACAAGTTTCATTTGGGGTGTGGTTTAGCTATTGGTTCGTAGTTGGTCTTCAGGATTGATAAGTTTAATGGCACGATACGGATTCTCATCATTCAGCAGGTCGAACATGCTGTAATTGTCTTTTACAGTGCCAGGATAGAAGAGGATGATTTTGTACCCTGTGATGTATTTTTCAAAATTACTCAGAAATTTACTTGCCCTAAGGTATGGGTAGATTTCACCAAACCCATGCACAAAGACGAATGATTTTTTTAAATCATCTTCAGGTTGTATGTGTTCCTTTATTTTATCGTTCAGGTTAGACAAAAATTCGCCTCGAACAGCTTCTCTTCGAAGTGAGTCTGTAACTCGGTCAGAATCTTTCAGCTCATTTGCCAGGAGTGTGTTTAAAAGTGTTTCTGTACCAAACGTTCTTGTCTTTAAATAATCCAGGAACTCAGTAAACAGGTTAATAATTAGAACATCAACAAAGGTGTTTGGACGTATCAAACGGTCTTTTATTTGCTGAATCTGCTCCCTGATATAGTATTCCTTCGTGGGATCATAGATGTACATGTATGCAGGGAAAAACAGATTGCCTGTTTTGGGATCCTGAAAATCTTCATCGCAAAGAAGATCGTATAATTCGTTTATGGTCATGCGGATTTTGTGTAAAGTTTCGTAATCCTGTCGATGTCTGCCTGACTCAAAAAACAGGCTTCGAGAAACCAGGGCTGGCGGTTCTTCATGAATGGGAAAAAGAATTCATCCTCCTTCCGCGGCAAAACAAGCTTGTCATCGTGGAGAAATCCGGCTTCTTTTAACATTCGCTTGTAAATTTTAAGAATAAGTTTCCGGGTAGATGCAACCCATTTATCGACGGCTTCGAACTGATCACCCAGCTGGTCTAACTTCATCTGGTAATTATATGGGTCAAAGGTTCGGGAGCTACCCTTCCATGCAGGTATGGTAACATCAAAATGGAAATCATAAAGGAGCGGGATTGAATTAAGTGCCAGATAAAATAACATCATTGCCTGGTCAGTATCTGATGAAGACGCATAAATTGCCCAGAATTCAGGGAATGCGTATTTGATTCTTGATGAAATCTGCCGGACGATGGTACGCCTGGATACTTCTGAATTGATCATCAGCACCGCATTTTGAGTCACTTCCTGCTTTAATCGCTCGGAATAATTGTCCGACAACAGAATAGGTAGCAAGGCATTAATCTCCCTGTGGTACAATGCTCCGGATCCTGAAGTAAAGCCAGCAGAGTAGGTCGTATTTCGTTGAATTGATGTTATCATAGTATAACTTCAAAATTAGCCAACTTCTTCACAATTAAAAATAATAACGCCGGGGAATTTTAGTGTAAAAAGTGACTCTCCGATCAGGTCAATTGGCAGGGTAGCCTAAGATTGGTTTTTAGTTGTATTTTAGTTAAATCATTTCGATTGCTTTCTGCATAAATTTATGCCGCGAATAATTAAATGCCGATGAGGATGGATGATTAACCATGTAAATTGGTATCTTCTTTTCATCTATGGTATAATAATAAAACTTTCCTCCATTACTATTTTCAATTATTATATCTTCTCCAAAATCTTCACTAAATGGAAGTTGATCCCATAATCTTTCACCCCAAACAAAAATTAAATCAGGTTTGTAGGCTTCAAGAATTTCAAAAAATGCGGCTGAACTTTTCTCAAATTCCTCATTTACTGGAGACACCCTGGCTTTGTCCGTAGAATACTGAACGTAATTGTAGAATATGATTGAATCCCAAAAAGCAGCAGTTTCACCGGAGCTTAACCCCTTATTATATAAAATATTTCCAACCTTAGTATACGTGTTCATCCAACCTTTATGTTCATGTTCACCAGACTTATACTTTAAAAAGGTATTAATTGTATTCGTTGTAAATTCTCGACAATCTGTGTCCGTATAATCTAAATTTCCGCAGTCATTGCATCCTCCACAGATATGACTTTCTCCAAGTAATAGAATTTTTTTTCCGGAAATCCCTGTTGTAGAATAGTTCTCTCCAACCCAAGGTTTAAAGAATACGTTTTTCATTTGTTCTTTTTAGTTAGTTTTTATTTTATCAATGAGCGCAACCAAACCCGATTTGCGGGAAGTTTACTGGTGTGGGTTTGTACTTTTTTTATTTTGTCAAATATTTCGTTAGAGTTTCAATGTAGGTTTTTCTGTCTACCAAACGATATGCAGGATGGTATAACCTCGGACCGATTTCTGCATTTAATCTATTCTTTACTTTAAGATTGTACAATAATTCCCAATTCACAATGTCGCCGATTGGAATAATGACATTTGGGTTTATAAAATCCATTTCCTCGACAAACTTGTCAATTAAGTCGTTTTGTATTTCTGTCGGCAGACTGTTATAGTTAATATTTGTCCCTTTGTCTAATTCGTAAAACCCAAACCATGACATATTTGTAACATGAACGTTTCTGTAAAATCCATTTATTCCAAATTCCTCAATAATTGAGAAGAAAAATTTAGCAGATTTCTCAGTCTTTGGGTTTGATATATCTGGTAACATTTTCGATAATGAATTAGTGTCAATAAATGGTATTCCAGTAATACCAGCACCTCTTCTACCCGGATTGATTCCACACATTACAATTTTCGGTGAATTTGGTTGAACGTATTTTTTGTGAAATTCTATGATATTGTTCTTATTATCAAGAAATTCTGATAGAATCCCTACGTTCTTGATTTTCAATATCTCCGAGTACTTTTCTTTAAACGTCTCATAGAATTCAAAATAATCTTCAACAATGTTTCTCATGTTGTATAATTTTTTAGTATAACACATAACGTCCGCAACTACACTCCGGGTGGGATTTAACTGATGAATTTCCTGCGAAGGGTTGCACATTAAATTACTAATTTCCGGTCAACGAAGCAACCAAACCCGACTTGCAGGTATTTTGCTGTTGAACTAAACCTCCTTTGGAGGCGGACTTCGCAGCATCATTGTTTTGTACAACAGAGCTGTTGTTATCTTTAGCCCATCATTTATAAAAATTAAAGATATGAAAAAAAACAAGGAGAGGCATTTGATGTCCAGTTAGAAAAATTCCGGCAGCGCATGGTGGTCAACCATTTTTCGGTCAACACCATCAAGGGCTATATGGCTGCCATTAAGAGGTTGCATGCGTTTTACAGTCTTCCACCCGAACAACTCACCGAAGACCAACTGGTAGCTTTTGTTTGCCACATTAAAGAAGGGCTCAAGCTTTCATCGGTGTCAATGCGTATTGCCGTTAGCGCCATCAAGTATTTTTACCGCCATATTTTGGGCATGACTGCCCTGGTCGGAAAAATCCCTTACCCCAAACAGGAAAAGCAAATCCGCACCATCCTTACCGGTGCCGAAGCCAAGGCGCTGTTCGGGAAAACAAACAACATCAAACACCGGCTTTTGCTCAAACTGACTTATTCTTCAGGTCTGCGCCGCGGTGAGGTTATCTCCATACAGCTTTCCGACTTCGACTGGAAGAACATGCAACTCTTAGTCCGCCAGGGGAAAGGGAAAAAGGATCGGTTCTCAGTCCTTGCCCATAGCCTGAAGCCCGATTTCGACCAATATGTAACACAATATTCACCGCAGAAGTTCCTGTTCCAAGGGCTCAAAAAAGGTCAGCCACTTAGCGAGAACTCGACCGGCTGGATCATGAAACAGGCCATTTTACGTGCGGGCATCACCAAGAGTGGCGTATGCCTGCACTCCCTGCGCCACTCTTTCGCCTCGCACCTGCTGGCCATCCATACCGATGTGGTAACCGTGCAAAGGCTGATGGGGCACGACGATATCCGCACCACCATGCAATACTTTCACCTTAGCAACCGGCCCAATTCAGCCCCGCAGAGTCCCTTGGATACCATCTACCCCAAATCATGAACAAACCACTTTTCGAAGTGGCTGACATTGCACGGGTGCATGGCAGAGAACTTACTGAAAGGGGTAAATTAACGGCACATCAGAAAAAAGTAATGACAGCCATCTGCAACTGCCGCACCGCGGAACTTGGCGGGCACAAAGAGCGGTGCAACGATCCGGGATGTTCATACGAAC
>Ga0075525_10000229_pt1 | contig 21567 bp, 14 predicted proteins | sample NGEPertwo_FD_74795 | JGI IMG/M metagenome (GOLD analysis project Ga0075525, IMG submission 74795) | Arctic peat soil microbial communities from the Barrow Environmental Observatory site, Barrow, Alaska, USA - NGEE Permafrost154B-two | ecosystem: Environmental > Terrestrial > Soil > Wetlands >...
TCCCCGTCTACTACTACGAGGACGCGGCCACGCGGCCGGAACGGCGCAACCTCGCTGACGTACGCCGCGGCGAGTACGAGGCCCTGCGGGAGAAGCTGGCAGCGCCCGAGTGGGCGCCGGACGCGGGACCCACCGAGTTCAACGAGAAGTCGGGGGCAACCGCCGTCGGCGTACGCTTTCCTCTGATTGCCTTCAACGTCAACCTGGCGACCACCGACGTCGAGATCGCACGACGCATAGCCAACGCCGTCAGGGCCAAGACCGGAGGCTACGTTAACGTCAAGGCCATGGGGCTCGAACTGGAGGATAAAGGTCAGGTTCAGGTTTCGATGAACCTGGTTCAGTACGAGGAGACTCCGATCCATCGGGTGGTGGAGACGATCCGCTTTGAGGCGGCCAGACACGGCGTCGGCGTGGCCGGCTGCGAGTTGATCGGCCTGGCTCCGCTCGCGGCGTTCGAGGAAGTCATTCGCCACTACCTGCAAATACACGACTTCTCTCTGGAGCAGATAATCGAGACCCGGCTGCTCGAAGGCCTCGGCAGGGAACTCGAGGCCCGGGAGTCGCGCACTGGGGCAGACGGGCCCAGCGAAGCGGCTCCCCGACATTAAGGAGGCCGGCAATGGAACAGCAGACCAGGGCACTTCTCGAAAGAATCGCATCGGACTCGCCCGTGCCCGGAGGGGGAAGCGTTTCCGCCCTTGCGGGGGCTTTGGGGGCAGCGCTCGGAGCCATGGTCTCGCGGCTGACCGCGGCCAAGCAGGCAGGCACCATGCGCGGTGGACGGGGGGAGGAACTGATCGGCGATTTGGACCGTGCCCGGGAACGGCTGGCCGACGGTTTCGACCGAGACGCCGCTTCCTATGAGGGTGTTATCGCCGCCTACCGGCTGCCCAAGGTAACCGAAGAAGAACAGCGTGTGCGCAAGGAAGCCGTGCAGGCGGCCATGCGTCACGCCACCAGTGTGCCGCTCGAGACCGCTCGTCTCTGCGACCGGGTGCTCGACCTCTGCCTGCTCGCCGCCCGGCAGGGGTACGAACAGGCGGTGACCGATGCCGGGGTAGGCGCGCTGTTGGCCTATGCCGGAGGGACGGGCGCTCTATATAACGTGGAGGTCAACCTCGGCTCGGTGGACGATCGGCAGTTCGCCGAGGCGGTTCTACAGGAACTCGAAAGCCTGCGGGCCGGAATGGAGGACAAGCGCCGTTCCGCCGACGAGCGGGTCCGCGAGGTGCTCCGTGGGTAGCTTCGCCCGGGACGCCATGCAGATCACGCTTCCACCCGAACTGCCGCCGGCTCCGCAGTTTGTCCCTGGGATCCGCCGGGCTCCCGACCGAGGATATGACCTGAACGCCGAGGACACCGTCATTGCAGTGAAGAACGCCCTGCGCTACGTCCCGCCCGAACTGCATGAAACCCTGGCGCCGGAGTTCTTGGAGGAACTGAAGACGCGCGGGCGCATCTACGCCTACCGGTACCGCCCCGAGGGAAATCTCAAGGCCAAGCCGGTAGACCAGTACAAGGGCATCCTCGAAGCGCGCTGCCTGCAGCTCAACATAGACAACAACCTGGATTTCGACGTCGCCCTCTATCCCTACGAATTGGTGACCTACGGGGAGACCGGACAGGTCTTCCAGAACTGGCTGCAGTATCGATTGGTCAAACGCTATTTGGAGGCGATGCGCGAGGATCAGACGCTGGTGATCGCCTCAGGCCACCCGGTTGGCCTCTTCGCCAGCCGACCCGAGGCCCCCCGGGTGATCAACACCAACGGCCTCACGGTGGGGGAGTACGACAACGCGAATGACTTCCATTGGGCCGCGCAGTTGGGAGTTGCCAACTACGGGCAGATGACCGCCGGTGGCTGGATCTACATCGGTCCGCAGGGGATCGTGCACGGAACCTACATCACCCTCTTGAGCGCCGGCCGGCTCTACCTAGGGCTGCCCGAATCGGCCAGTCTGGCAGGGAAGCTCTACCTGAGTTCGGGTTTGGGGGGCATGAGCGGGGCGCAACCCAAGGCAGCCGACATCGCCGGCGCCGTGAGCGTAACCGCTGAGGTCGACCACTCGCGGATCCAAACGCGGCTCGAGCAGGGCTGGGTCCAGCGGGCTTCGGCCGATCTCGGTGAGGTTTTCGAGTGGGCGGCGGCGGCCAAGCGGGACGGCCGTGCGGAATCCATCGCCTATCACGGCAATGTGGTCGATCTCTGGCAGTACGTGGTGGACCACGAGATCACGGTGGAACTGGCTTCCGATCAGACTTCCTGTCACGCCGCTTATGACGGCGGGTACGTGCCGGCGGGCTACAGTTTTGCCCAGGCGCGCAAGCTGCTCGCCGACGATCCCCAGGCCTACGCCCGCGAAGTGGATCGTTCGCTCCGCCGGCAATTCGAACTCATCCGGGTGATGACCGAACAGCGGGGCACGCATTTCTGGGACTATGGAAACGCCTTTCTCAAGGCGGTCTTCGATGCGGGTGTAACCGAAGCCGCGCGAAACGGAGTCGACAGCCGCGGAGGGTTCATCTATCCCTCTTATGTCGAGAGCCTCATGGGCCCGATCTGCTTCGACAAAGGCTTTGGGCCGTTTCGCTGGGTGTGCGCCAGCGGGGACCCGGGCGATCTCGACAAGACCGATGCGGCGGCCATGAGCCTCATCGACCCGGAGCGCGGCGGCCAGGACCGTGACAACTACGTATGGATCCGCGACGCTAAGAAGAATCGCTTGGTAGTGGGCTCTCAGGCGCGGATTTTATACTCCGACGCCGAGGGGCGGGTTCGCATAGCTCTTAAGTTCAATCAGATGGTGAGAGACGGGGAGGTGGGCCCCATCGTGCTGGGGCGGGACCACCACGATGTTTCCGGCACCGACTCGCCTTACCGGGAGACGGCAAACATTTACGACGGCTCGCGCATCATGGCCGAGATGGCCTTCCATTGCTGGGCGGGCAACGCCGCCCGGGGAATGACGTTGGTGGTTGCCTCTAACGGAGGCGGTGTGGGTATCGGCAAGGCGATAAACACCGGCTATGCACTCGTGCTCGACGGCAGCCCGCGGGTGGACGAGATCATCCGCTCCGCCGTTGAGTGGGACGTGATGGGGGGTATCGCCCGCCGTTCCTGGGGACGCAACCAGCCGGCGATGGACACCGCTCGAGACTGGAACCGGGAGAACCTGAACCGAGGACAGATCACCTTGCCTTATGTCCCCGAGCACGGGCTGGTCGAGCGACTGGTCGGTCTGGACTGAGCCCCAAACAAGCCGAAGGAGTCTGTATGTTCGTGGTCATCGGAGAACGCATCAACACCTCGCGCAGCGCCGTCCAGGAGGCGGTTACGAATCGCGATGCCGGCTACGTCGCCGAGGATGTGAAGAAGCAGGCGGAAGCCGGCGCAACCTACATGGACGTGAACGCCGGTGCCCGCATCGGCCATGAGGCCGAGGACATGCGCTGGTTGCTCGAGGTGATTCAAGGTGCGGTCGACCTACCCCTTACTCTGGACAGCCCGGATCCCGCGGTGCTGGAGATGGCCTACGAATTGGCTCGGCGGGAGCCTATGATCAATTCGATCAGTCTGGAGACCGAGCGCTGGGAGAAGATGGCTCCCTTCTTGGAGGGAAAGGCGTGTTCGGTTATCGCGCTCTGCATGGACGACACCGGGCTGCCCCCGGACTCCGATGAAATCGTTTCCCGGGCGAAGCTGCTGTCCGCTGGGCTGGAGGAACTGGGGATACCCCGGGAGAAGACCTTCATCGATCCATTGGTTCAGCCGATCAGCACCGATCAGACCAAAGGGGTCATGGTCCTCGACGCCCTCGCCCGCATTAACCGGGAGCTCCCGGGAATCAAGAGCACCTGCGGGCTTTCCAACATCTCCTACGGTCTGCCGAAGCGCAAGATCATCAACCGGCACTTCCTCACTCTGATGATGGGGGCGGGGCTCACCAGCGCGATCATCGACCCGCTCGACGAGCAAATTATGGCCTCGATCAGGACCAGCGACATGCTCCTGGGAAATGACGAGTACTGCGGCAACTACCTCCAGGCGGTGAGAGCCGGGCAGATCGAGGGGTAAGCCCATTCCGGGCGAGGCGCCCGCCTACAGGGAGCACCGCGCCGGCCAAACTGTGAGACAAGGACAATACTCCCGCTTCAGGACCTTTTCACCCCTAGTTTGACACCACCCTACCTCGTGGGTAGAGTGACTTTCCGGAAGGAGCGTGCCGTTTGATGCCGCCGTCCGTTCGCCAAGCGGATGACGGCGGCATTTATTGGGTGCGAGAAGAGGGAGGCAAAGCCAGTTGACACAGAAGCGGGTGGCTGTCCCCGTCTACTACGGGATCGCCACCGATCTTCGCGATACTATCGAGTCGGGGGAGCTTAGTCCCGGCGAACTGATCCCGTCCGAGGCCCAGTTGTGCGAGACCTACGGCGTCAGCCGGATGACGGTGCGGCAGGGTCTCAACCTCTTGTCCGAAGTCGGCTACATCAACTCGGTTCCCGGGCGGGGCAGCTTTGTCGTCCATCCGAGCTACGAGCGGGTGATGATCGAGGTGCAGCCCACCCGCCTCCCGGACGGCAGCCTGCCGGATTGCCTAATGCTCGAGACCGGTCACCACCGCGCCGATCTCTCCGTTGCGGAAGCGCTGGCCATCGACAACGGTGCCGACCTTCAAATGATTCGGCGGGTGCTGGGCGCTAACGGGGATCCCATTTGTTTTGACAGGATCTTCGTTCCCCCAGATTGGGACCTGAGCGAGATCGAAGACAAGGCCGCCCCCGTTGCCCAATTCGTCTCGCGGCTGGCCGAGCGCCCCTTTCTGTATGTCAAGCTGAAAATCAGAGGCCGTGAGGCCGAACCGGAAGCTGCAAATCATCTGAATCTCCCGGAGCCTCCTTTTGCTATCCACCTGGAGCAGCAGATCCTGAGCGCCGATGCGGATCCGGTGGCCTGGGCCGCTAGCGTCTTCGATCCGGAAGGCTACCACCTGACGGGCGAGTTCGGCCCGGTGCGCAGGCGCCTCTAACCCGGGCTTCCTGGGCGTTTGGGCCACCAGTTCCAGTCGCCCAGCAATACGGCGATGGCAGGGACCAGGGCGGTTCGAACGACGAAGGTGTCGAGCAGCACTCCCAGCGATACGGCGAAGCCGATCTGTAGCAGTCCGGTGATCTGACCGCTCATCATCGCGGCAAAGGTGCCGGCCATGATGATCCCGGCCGAGGTGATGATGCCCCCGGTCTTGGCGACGGCGAGGCGGGTCCCCTCGTGGTTGCCGTGGCGCTGCACCTCTTCCTTGACCCGTCCCATGAGGAAAATATTGTAGTCCATGCCCAGGGCCACCAGCATGACGAACATGAAGATGGGCACCCACCAGGTGACGCCCCCGGTGCCCAACAAGTCGCTGAAAACCAGCCGAACGATCCCCAGGGTGGCGCCGTAGGAGACCAGGATTGTGAGGATCAGGTAGACCGGAGCCACCAGGGCCCGGAGCAAGAGCACCAGCACTACGAAGACTCCGATCAGCACGAAGACGATCGAGCGCACCATATCCCCGGCCGAGGCGGTCTGCAGATCGGCGACCACTGCGGAAGCGCCCTCGACGTAACCGTCGACTGAGGTTTCGTTTTGCATCAGGTCGCGGAGACTCACCACGGTGGAAAGGGCTTCTTCGGTGTAGGGACCGGAGTCCAGAACCACCTGGAGTCGGGCCGCCCGGGCATCGGCGGAGAAGTAGGCCTCGCGCAGTTGGCGCAGTCCCTCGTTGTTCTTGACGTAGGTATCCGGCAGCATGATGGCGGCCACGCGGTCCTGGAAGCGCTCCTGGAGCCCCTCGAGACCGTCGGTCAGGTCACCGAGAAGCGCGGCGGGGCCTTTCGGCAGAGAGGATAGCGAGCCCTGCTGTACGGCGCTGAACAATTGCTGAAGAGCGTCGTTCGCCCTCCGGTAGCCGGGGTCGTCCTGTACCTCGGGATAGGCCTCGCCCAACTGGCTCAAGTAAGCGCGCAAATCGAGCAGTGCCCCGGCGGCTTCCTGGATCATGTCGGAAGGAGCGAGCGCGGCCAGGGGCCCGAGATCTGCCAGTTGTTGCTGCGCCTGTCGGACCCCGGCCAACTGGTCTTCGAGTTGGCCTGAGACCTGCAGAGTGTCCTGGTCCAGGGAACCGGTGAAACTCCGCACCTCCCGGACGTGTTCTAGGCCCTGCACGCGCTGCATCAATTGGTTCTGCATCTTCAGTCTGGACGGGTCCGTCATGCTGTCCTCAGCCACTAAAACCAGGGTGAGCGGTTGCATGGTTCCCGCTCCCAAGGAGTCGGAGAGCACACCGAATCCTTCGCGCGCCTCCATGTCCTCGGGGAGGTCGGCGAGCAGATCGAATGTTCGGTGCTGGCCCTCGCCGTAAAGGGCCAGCGGGAGAAGGAGCGTGAGACCCACCCCGAGCGCGATCCAGGGGTGATCGGTGACCTGTGTGCTCCACCAGTGCCAGATGCGTGACTCACCCACACCGGCCGAACGCCGTGGCCAGAAGGCGCGGTCTCCCAGCAGGGCAAGCAGGGCGGGAGTGAGCGTGAGGCCCGCAATGAGGGTGATGAAGACTCCGATGGCCACGCTGGGTCCGGTGGTGTTGAACAGTCCCAGTTTGGCGAAGGCCATGGTCGAAAGGCCGACGATCACGGTGCCCGCGCTTGAGGCGATGGTCTCGCCCACGGTCCTGACCGTCTCAGTGGCGGCGGGGCGGGGGGCTTCCGTCTTCGCCATCTCTTCGCGGAAACGGCTGATCAAGAAGAGGCAGTAGTCGGTCCCCGCCCCGAAGAGGATCACTATCAGGAAGATGTTGGTGTATCCGGAGATGGTGATGATGCCGTCTCCCAGGAAGGCCACGAATCCGCGGGAGATCAGGTAGGCCAGGGCGATGGTCCCCAGGGGGATCAGCGGGCTGACCGGGGAGCGGTAGACGGCGAGCAGGATGAGGATCACGAGCACTATGGTGATCCAGGTGGTGGAGTCCAGGCTTTCTCGGGTGGCCTGGTCGTAAGCCCCGATGATCGCCGCATCCCCGGTGATGTAAGTCTTGAGTGAGTCTGGCGCCGCATCGAGCCGTTCGCCGATCTGCTCGACCGCCTGCCGGGTCACCTCTTCGGTGCCGATGGTGGAGAAGGCCACGGAGATCAATGCCACCCGGCCGTTTTCGGCGGCCAAGGCCGCCGCCGTTTGCTCGTCGGCACCGATAGGGCTGGTCACCCGCTCCAGCACCTGCGGAGCGTCGGGGCTACGGAGCCACTCGGTTATCTCTCCGATGAATGCGCCGGTCTCGCCCTCGAGCAGGGAGCTGCTGCCCGCCTGGCTTGACGCGGACGAATTCCCCACCTCGCTCGCCTGAAAGACAATTGCGGCGCTGCTGGGCGAGGTGCGTTCAGGGAAGTACTCCTCGACCGTCTGGGCAGCTACGATGCTGGGCGCTTCGGCCTGGAGAAAAGCCCGTTGGTCGTTGACTGCGACATCGTCGATATTGGGGGCGGCCAGGGTGATGACCCCGGCCGCCACGATCCAAGCGGTGACGATCGCCCAGCGATAACGTGCGGCCAAACGGCCGATCAGTGCGAACACGGGAAGCCTTACGCCCTCGCCCTGTGAACCTTCTTACGCCGCTTGTATGTCTGCGCCAGTTCCAGGAAGATGCCGACGTCGCGGTCCAGATCGCTCTGGGTCCCGTCGAAGTAAAAGACGCGGATGGGCATGTCGTCGTGTTCGCGGCTCACTCGCGGATAGACGGCTTCAGTGACGATCCCATTCATGCAGGAGAAGGGGCTGATGTCGACCACCCCGTCGGCGCCTTTGCCATGAAGGTAGATCGCCCCGCCGGTGGAGAGCACCATTTCGCCCATCGCTCCGCTGTGCGGCAGGTAGGGCCGGGAGTACTCCAGAAGTTCGGGAACCTCCGGCTCCTCGTAACCCCGGAAGACGTCCTCGAACACCTTCATCAGCGCGTGTTCGTCGCGGTGTTGCACCCTGGTGGTGATCCAGTGCTTCAGCCACTCCTTGGAGACCCGCCGCTTTTCCTCGCGGAAGCGCCGGAAGCGCTCTTCGTTCGTGTACCAGAGCCATTCGCCCACCCCGGCCAGCCAACACTCTCCGCCCTCGGCTTCGATGCGGCGGATGAGCTCATCATTGGAGAAGGTGTTCAGCCGGCAGAAGATCTCGCCCACCACGCCGATCAGTGGACGTTCCTCATCGCGAACCGGTATGGCCGCGAAATCGGCTTTCACCCGGCGCAGTGCCTCTTTGAGTTCCTCCAGTCGCTTGCCGTGAGCCACCTGGGGGCGTGACACCACCGCGGCCACCTGCTCGAGGGCCTTTTGGTAAACCTCATCGGTCTGGCCCGGGTTCACCTCGTAAGGCCGGGTCTTGAGCAGCAGCTTCATCAAGATGTCGTTGGCCACCACTGTGCGCCAGGCGGTGCGGATCAGTTCCTGGGCGTGCTCGCCGATGCCGGCGTAGCCGTCGGCCGAAGTGATGGAGAGGATCACCACGTCCTCGTAGCCCAGATCGTCCATCAGCCGCCGCTGAAGAGCCGCATACTGACCGAAGCGGCAGGGGCCGTTGGCGGTGGGCAGCAGCAGCGCGAGCTTGCTCGGATCGATCCCCTCGTCCTCGATGAGCTTCATGAAGTCGCCCATCACCACTTTCTGGGGATAGCACTCGTCCCCCGAGGTGTAGCGCCCGCCCAACTCGAGCGTGCGTGCGTCGGAATCGGGAGTCACCTTGGCGTCCAGCCCGATAGCGCGCAGCGCTGCGGCCAGCAGGAAGGAACCGCCGTAAGGCATCTGAGGAATGTAGAGTTCGCGGCCGGTCAGATCGACGTCGGCCGAGACTAGGGGGCTGCCGTCGGCGCCTCGAGCCGCCGACGGCGAAAGCCGCGGGAAAGCGTCACGGGCCGCCTCGGAGGAGCCGTGCCCGTTGCCGTTCGCGCCTTGATTTCTTGTGGTGCTGCTCAAGTCGTCCTCCTACGCCGAGCGGGCGACGTCGGCCCGCTCCCGGCTCCACCAGCGCAGGAAGCCCTTGCTGTCCAGATAAGCTTCGCAGCGAGTCATCGCTCCCGCGTCATTGGTGTGCTCGTCGAACTGAAGGGTCAGGAAGGGCTCGGGACTAGCCTCGGCCATGAAGTGCTTGATGTAGCTGTCCGGGCCGCACTTAAAGTTGGTCATGTAGATGACGTGCAGATTGGGATAGGCGGCGATCACCTTGGCCGCCTGCAGGATCTTGCGCCCGTAGTTCCAGTACATGTTGGGGTTGACCGAACGCACATCCTCGTCCCACAGGGGCAGGAAGTCCATGGGGATCACGTTCACCCCGTAGTATTTCCTGAGCTTGTCCGGCACGTCCATGTTGATACCGCCGTCGTACATGTTGTATGGACGGCCGACCAGTATGATCCCTAATTCATCCTTCTCGGTCAGATCGCTGAGGGCCTGGGCGCCCATGCGCAGCAGGGCCTGGCGGAACTCGGACTGCGCCGAGTAGGCCTCTTTCGCAGCGGCTTCAACCGTCTTGCGATCCACGGATAGGGGTTTCATCAGTTCGACCAGCGTCTGGGAGACGTACTCCGGTCCCCGCCGGAAGTGCATGGTGGGCATCAGCAGCTTGTCGGCCGCGGCCTCGAAGCCGGGAGCCGACGCGATCACGAAGGGAAGGGTCTGCCCCCAGGGACAAGCGTGGGACTCCCACTCGGGGTGGTCGGTCTCTTCGTTTAGCTGATTCGGCACAAGGATCCGATCCGCCCCGCGGTCGAGAAGCTCGGCCACGTGTCCGTGCGCCACCCTGATGGGGAAGCAGGGTTCGGCCACTGAATTCTCCACACCCTTGTCGCGGATGCGCCGGTCGGTCTCGCCCGAGACCATCACGTCGAAGCCGCAGTTGCGGAAGAAGGTGGCCCAGAAGGGCAGGCGGTCGTAGGTGTACATCGCCCGAGGCACTCCGATGGTTCCCCGGGGAGCGTCCGAGCCGCTCGAGACCAGCTTGGAAGTCTCGACATCGTCGGCGGTCACATAGGACATGACCAGCCTCTCGCGATAGTCGACCAGATCGGGAATCACCGGCAGTTTGTCGACCTTGGCCCGCTTGCGGTAGCGGTCGGAGCACTTGTCGCCCCAGTAGGTCTTCTCCTCGCCGATGGTGAACTGCCGGATGTCGCACTCGTTGGTGCAGCCTTTGCAGGTGAACTCCTTGATGGTGTAGTCCACCGCCTCGAGGTCCCAGCCCCGGAAGCCGGTTTCGTCGTGGGTGGCTTCCATCTTCTCGCGGGCGAGCAGGGCTATGCCGATGGCCCCCACCACACCGTTGTGCGGCGGCACGATGATGTCCCGCTGCAGAATTTGGCTGAAGGCGGCCGCCACCGAGTCGTTGTAGGCGGTGCCGCCCTGGAAGTAGATGGTCTCGCCGATCCTGCGGGTGCCCACCAGGCGATTCAGGTAGTTGTAGGCGATGGAGTAGGCCAGGCCCGCCACCAGGTCTCCGGTGGAGGCGCCACGCTGAAGATAGGAGTTGACGTCGCGCTCCATGAATACCGTGCAGCGTTCGCCCAGGCGCACGGGGGCTTCGCTGGCCAGCGCCAATTCGGCGAATTCGCCCTTGATCTGCACGCCCAACTTCTCCGCCTGTTCCTCGAGGAAGGAGCCGGTGCCCGCGGCGCAGGCCTCGTTCATGGCGAAGTCGACCACCACACCGTCCTGCAGGCTGATGTACTTGGAGTCCTGCCCGCCGATCTCGAAGATGGTGTCAGGGATCCGCCCGGTCAGCTTACGGCCGATGAAGGTGGCCCCGGTTTTGTGCGCCGTGATCTCGTCGTTCACGGTGTCGGCGCCGATCAGTTCGCCGATCAACTCGCGCCCGGACCCGGTGGTGCCCACACCTCTCACGTCGATGCGGTCACCGATTTCCTCTTGGATCTCGGCCAAGCCGCGGTTGACCACCTCGACCGGACGGCCTTCGGTCTTGAGATAGATCTCTTTGATCAGGTCGCCGGCCTCGTCGAGCACCACTAGGTTGGTGGAAACCGAGCCGATGTCGACTCCCATGTAGACCGGCACCGGCTCGTGGCCGGAACCACCGTTCCCGGTCATCGCCGGGCCGCCGTTGCCGTTGCTCTTGAACTCATATGGCTTGACCCGGTCGCGGAGGAGCACCACGCGGTCCATCGACAGCGGTGCTGCGGTGGGGAAGCGGTTCTCGCCCGCGGTGGTCATGGCGGCCGCGTCGATGGCGCCCACTCCGCCTTCGATCTCCGCCTCTATCAGCGCGGCGCCGATGGCGCCCATCCAGGCGTAATAAGCCGGGATGAGGAACTCGTCTTCCGCGATCTCGAAGGCTTCGGCCATGGCCCGGGCGGCGCCCTGATTGGCGGCAACTCCGCCGATGAAGGCGACCCGGCCGTCGATCTCTTTGCCCTTGGTGATGGTGCCCCGGTAGTTACGCACCACCGCGTTGCACAGGCCCTTGAGCACCTCGGGCGGCTGGTAGCCCTTTTGCTGGGAATGGATCATGTCCGACTTGGCGAAGACCGAGCAGCGTCCCGCGATGGTGGCTGCCTTGCCCGCCCCGAGGACGATCTCGCCGACGTCTTCGATTTCGTAGAGCAACCGGTTGGCCTGCTGATCCATGAAGGATCCGGTTCCGGCGGCGCAGTCACCGTTTCCCTGGTAGTCGCAGATGCCCACGCGCCCTTCCGGGTCCCGCTCCAGGCGGATGAACTTGGAGGTTTCGCCGCCCATCTCGAAGACCAGGTCCACGTGGGGGTGCAGGATGCCCACGCCCCGGGCGATGGCTTTGAACTCGTTCTCGTAGGGGGCGTCGAGACTCTTGGCGAGCAGTCTGCCCCCCGATCCGGTCATGCGGATGCCGCTGATGGTTTCTGGGGGAAGGGCGGCCAGCACTTCTTCGAGCAGAGACTGTGCGGTCTCGGCCGGGGTTCCCTTGATCCGCTGGTATCTGGTCACCAGGAGAGGCGGGGAGGAAGAGTGGGGCATACCGGGGTCGTCTGGGGAGAGCTGCAGGAAGGTGTCGGGCTTACCCGCGGCCTCCAGGAGTTCCCGCTCGGCGCCGGTGCCCACCACCGCCATCTTTACACTGATGCAGCCAATATCGATTCCAAGTGTGGCCATGATTCACCCAATGAGTTTTGACAGCAACGCGGTCCCGGGAGGGGCGGCGTCAGTCGTGTAGTAACTATCGAAATACAGCGATAGAGACTACCATGGGCGGCGGCCGTCCGCCGCTAACTCGCGCCTCCAGGAGGTTAGCAGTAGACTGGGGTGGTGCGTCTGCGGGAAAGGCCTGCGGCAAAGGGCAAAGGGCAAAGGAGGAGTGATGCCGTCTTCTGAAAGGGAGCGGTTCTTCGAAGCCGAGGAGTTCGTGCTGGTGGGGAATTCGGGGGCACGCAAGTTCCCCGAGATCTCCGAGCGTCTGTTGAGGGATACCGGCCGAGAGGTGTTCTCGGTCGATCTGGGCGGTGATGAATCCCAGGGACGCCTGAGTGGGCTGGACCAGGTTCCCCCCGCGAACGGCGGGCCCGAGCGGCGCGGGGCGATCGTGGAAGTCGGTAAGGAGACAACCGCCGAGGTCGTGGAAGAACTGGGATCCCGAGGCTATCGGGAAGTGTGGATCCACATGGGCACCGAATCGGAGGAGGCGCTGTCCGTGGCCCAGAAGCACGGGATCAGGGTCTACACCGGCTCCTGCGCCGTCATGTATCTGGCCTCCTCGTTCAGCCCGCATGCGATTCATCGGGTCATCTGGAAGCTGATCGGCCGCTACTAGCGGCTCCGTCGCCGGTCTCGCCGAGCGCATGGGGCTCTGGCCCTTCCTCATTGGCTCGGCCGTCGGCGCCCCACGTCTGGCAGTCGATCCAACCGCTGCCGTAGCGGCCCACTGCCAAGCAACGGGCTTTGCTTCGCGCGTCGGCCAAGCCGGCGGTCAACGCGCGCGTGGCCAGGTCAGGGTGATTGTTGATCTTGGAAATGTGCAGCGCGAGAACGGCGCGCAACCGTGCGGAGACGGCGGCGCCCAAGACCTCCGCCGCCTGCTGATTGGTCAGATGTCCCCGATCCGAGGCCACGCGCTCTTTCAACCGGCGGGGATAGGGGCCGTGGCGCAGTAGATCAGGACAATGATTGGATTCGAGGGCCAGTAACTCGCAGCCCGCGACCGCTTCCAGCAGCTCCGGGGTGGCGTGACCGGTGTCGGTGGCGTAGGCAACACGGGCATCCTTCGCCTCCACGCGGTAGCCCACAGGACCACGCGCGTCATGGGACGTGTGAAAGGGCAATATCTCCAGACCGCCCAACCAGCTGGGTTGGCCGGGCCGCAGGTCGATCCACTCGGTTGCTGCCTGGGTCCGCAGGTCGCCCCGGTGGCTCAGCCCCTGCCTGGTTTCCCGGGTCGTGGCCACCGGGCAGCGGTGCCGGCGCAACAGGGCGGCCAACCCGCAGACGTGATCGCCATGTTCGTGGGTCAGAAGGACGGCGGAGATTTGTTGGGGCGAGAGACCCAACCGGGCGAGCCCCGCGACCAGCCGAGGATAGGAGACCCCGGCGTCGATCAGCAGAAGCGTCTCTCCGCTCTGGAGAATACCGGCGTTCCCGTCCGATCCGGAAGCGATCATCGCGAAGCGGGTGCCGTGACCGGGGGACGCGGGAGTCATCTGTGTGCCGAGTTCCATCTGCTCGAATGGTAGCTGATACGCTGGACGGAACCTGGGGCGCCTTGCCGCTCCGCCTCGATGCTGCGTACAATCTATGGTCGACCATTCTGCGCAGATAGGACAGATAGGAACGGCATCTCGTGAGAATCACCAAGTTCGTAATTCCCGAGATCATTTTTGGGGTCGACTCGCTGGGCCAGGCGGGCAGCAGTCTCACCAGGCTTGGCGCCCACCGCGTCTTTCTTGCGACCGACCCCGGAGTGCGGGAAGCCGGCTGGGTGGACAAAGTCCTGCCCCATCTCGAGGAGTTCGGAATCGAATGGGTGATTTGGGACGACGTGTCCGAGAATCCCAAGGACGCTGAGGTCCGGCGCGGAGCCGAACTGTACCGGCGGGAATCGTGCGATTCCATCCTGGCGGTGGGCGGGGGCAGCCCCATGGACGCCGCCAAGGGCGTGGGTATCCTGGTCACCCACGGCGGCCGCATCTCTGACTATGCGGGAGTCGACCTCGTGACGCGCCCCCTGCCGCCCATGGTGATGATCCCCTCGACGGCCGGAACCGGTGCCGACGTGTCGCAGTTTGCCGTGATCACCGACACTGAGCGGCGCGTGAAGCTCGTGCTCTGCTCGAAGAGCCTCGTGCCGGACATCTCCATCACCGATCCGTTGCTCCTGACCAGCAAGGATGCGGAGCTGACGGCCTACACCGGCATGGACGCCCTGACGCACGCCATCGAGTCCTACGTCAGCATCGCGGCCACCCCGCTGACCGACGTTCACGCGTTGAGTGCGATAGAGCTGATCGCGCAGAATCTGCGGGCCTCCGTGGGTAGCCGGGACAATCTCACGGCCAAGGTCAACATGGCGATGGCTTCGCTCAAAGCGGGCATCTGCTTGTCGAACGCCGCGCTGGGTGCCACTCACGCCATCACCCACCAGATCGGGGGGATGCTCGACGTGGCTCATGGGACGGCGAACGCCGTAGTCCTGCCTCACATCATGGAGTACAATCTGATCGCCGACACCGAGCGCTATGCCCGGATCGCCCGCGCGATGGGGGAGAAGGTCGACGATCTCAGCACGCGAGACGCCGCTCTGCGTTCCGTCGCTGCGGTGAGAGACCTGGCTCGGGATGTGGGTCTACCCGTGGTCGTGGCAGAAGCCAAGCGGCTTCCGGTGGATTGTGTGCCCGGCATGGTGGAGGGTGCCCTCGACGACGTTTGTCTGGTCACCAACCCCCGGGACCTAGGCGAGGCGGAACTGGGCGAGCTGTTCCGCGCGGTGCTCAGCCTTCCGGCTGAGGACCTTCGGCAGGATCCGCTCCACTCCAGCGACGGCCTCGCGTGAGCGACGGCCGCGACAAGTTCCGGCGGGCCATGGACGGCCGGCGGGAGGAGGCCGTCGAGCTCCTGACGGGCATTCACTGCTCGAAGAAGACTTATTACCCTGCGCTCCGGCAGAAGATCGAGGAGCTGGAGACCAGCAACCGGTTGCTGGAGACCGCCAGGCTCGAGGCCGAGGAGCTCAGCCAGGAGCTGCAGCGCTCGGTGGTGCGCGTATCGACGGTGCTGGCGACGACCCAGCACATCAGCCGAACGCTCGAACTGGACCAGGTCATCCAGGAGTCGCTCGAAATCCTCACCACCCAGATGGGTTACCCGTGGGCCGCCATCCACGTTTTTGCGCAACCGCCGTCGAGCGAGACGCTGCACTTCGAGGCGGCACGGCAGGCCAACGCCCTCGGCATCGACCGGGAGATGACGGTAGATCAATTGCTCGCGCGCCCGGCGTTTGCCGAGGCCTTGAAGCTGCAGGACCTGGTGGTCGATCGAGACTGGGCTCTAGCCCCCCTGGATCCGCTGCTGGTGTTCTTGCCGCTCAAAACCGGTGGACGGGTGCTGGCCATGCTGGCCCTCGCCGCCCACGAGATCGCTCCCCGAGACCTGGACGTCTGCCGCGGACTGGGCCGCTCGCCGGCGCTCGCGCTCGACAACGCCTCGCTCTACCGGCGCACGGCCATGCAGGCGCGCAGGCTCGACCGCGCCCTGTTCTCCCTCGGAGCAATCTCGCAGGCGCTCACGCATACCACCAGCGGTCTCGAGTCGTTCGTCGACCAGCTGGTGCGCACGGTCAAGGAACTCACCGCCGCGAGCGATGTCCTGGTGCTCGTCGAGGGGGAGACCGAAACTTCCGGGGCCTCGCGTTTTTGCCGTCTGAGTCCGGAACAGCAGCGCATCATGCACTCTGCCCTGGGGTCGGGCGACGAACCTCTGTGGCTGGAAGGACGCGCACTTGAGCACCTCTGGCCCGTGCTGGAGGCAAAGTCGAAAGAAGCCACTCGGAGCGGCCCGGAAGGCCGGCGGCCTCTGCGCTCAGCCCTCTGCATTCCCATGCACCGGGGGGACCGGCTGATTGGCGCCATCATGGCGCTGACCAGGGAAGCCTGGGACCTGGAACCGAGCGAAACCGAGATCCTGCGCATATTGGGGAGCCAGACCGCGGTTTCGATGGAGAATGCGCGCCTTTACGAGGAAGGGGAGCGGCTCAGGCGACATGCTGAGGAACACTACCGCCAGGCGGTACGTCAGCAGAAAGTCACAGAAGCCAAGCATCAGGAGCTAGAAAGGGCCCTTCACAAGATCAGCGCCGTCGAGCAGGACCGCATCATCCAGGCAGAGCGGGCCCGAATCGCGCGCGAGCTCCACGACAGCGTCGCCCAGGTGCTCCACAGCATCGGTCTCAACCTCGACTGGTGCCGGGCTAAGTCCGAGGAGGGGACAGAGCTTCACGAACGCATCGGCTTCCTGCGCGAGTTGGCACGCGGGGGAGTGCAAGAGATCCGGCAGAGCATCTTCGAGCTGACGCCGGCCGAGGTGGCGGAGGCCGGGCTTCCCGGCGCGCTGCGCCGGGAAGCCCGGGAGTACCCCAACCTCAATCAGGTCGAGGTCGAGTGCCGAGTGGACGAGGATGTGCCGGCCCTGGGTTCCGAGCGAGAGAACGAGTTGTATCGCATCGTGCAGGAAGCCCTTTTCAACGTCTACAAGCACGCGAAAGCGCGGCACGTGTCCGTGGAACTCGCTCAGGTGGACGGCCATCTGGTCGTTGCCGTTGCCGACGACGGGATCGGCATGAACGCAGGCGGCTCGGCCCAGCCGGAGACCAAAGGGTACGGGCTCTCCGGCATGCGTGAGCGGGCTCGGGGTTTGGGGGCGGCCTTCACCTGCGCAAGTGCCCCCGGGCAGGGCACGCGGATCGAAGTCAAGGTGCCCGTCTCGTGAGCGAACCGGCAAGGCACACCCGCCTGCTACTGGTCGACGATCACCAGATCGTTACCCAGGGGCTCAAGTACACCCTGGAGCTCGAGTCCGACCTCGAGGTGGTGGGACAGGCCGCGGACGGGGCAACCGCCGTCAGGCTGGTCCAGGAACTGGAGCCGGACGTGGTCCTGCTCGACCTCAAGTTGAAGAACGAGACCGGGATCGAGGTGTGCCGCCGCATCGTGGAGGTCCGTCCCGAAGCCAAGGTCGTCATCCTCACTACCTATATGGAGGAAGAAAGCCTGTTCAAGTGCATCACCGCCGGGGCCAAAGGCTACGTTCTCAAGGACGTCGAATTGGACGAACTCAAGCGCATCGTGCGGTTAGTGGCGGCGGGACAGTCGGTGCTCGATCCGCAGATCACCGAGCGGGTCATGGAGCGGCTGCGGAGCGGAGACGAGCCGTTACCGGAGAAGTCAGGCCAGGTGCAGCTCACCCCCCGCCAACTCCAGGTGCTCGAGTTGCTGACCGAGGGGCACACCAACAAGAGCATTGGCGAACAACTCTATCTTTCTGAGTCCACGGTGAAATACCACGTCCGTCACGCCATGGATCTTCTGGGAGTAGAGCGCAGGGCGGAGCTCGTGCGCGAAGTGATGCGGCGGGGGCTTCTCGGCTAGAGATTCCCCGTTCCCCGCACCCTGGTCGTATTCCTCCCGGCGAGCGGCGCCTTCAGGCAAAGTCGTCGATTGGTCCTTTTGGACAGTCCAATCCTGATCTGCCGGACGAGGCAATTGTCACGATCTGCGGTTAAAGTCTGACCATTGCCGGACGCGGGGCCGGCTTCACCCCGGCCATTTCAGGGGGTGCCGCGGGAGGCGACCGCCTCTCGTCAGATGTCAACAAGGAGGAACCATGGCGGTAGGCGAGCAAACTTACGGATTCTTCATCCCGACGGTGTCTCTGATGGGCGTCGGCTCGTTGAAGGAGCTCCCGAACCAGGTCAAGGCGCTGGGCATGAAGCGTCCCCTGATCGTCACGGACAAGGGCCTGAGCAAGGCCGGCCTGGCCGATCAGATCGTCGGTCTGGTCAAAGAAGCGGGCGCCGAGCCCTTCATCTTCGATGAAGTCATCCCCAACCCGACCGACACCAACGTCCACGACGGGGCGAAGGTCTACGCGGACAACAAGTGCGACTCCCTGATCAGCCTCGGCGGCGGTTCGCCGCACGACGCCGGCAAGGGCATCGGCTTGGTGGCCTCGAACGGCGGCAAGATCCACGACTACGAGGGCGTAGACCAGTCCACCAAGCCCCTGCCGCCCTTCATTGCGATCAACACCACCGCCGGCACCGCTTCGGAGATGACCCGCTTCTGCATCATCACCGACACCAGCCGCAAGGTGAAGATGGCCATCGTCGACTGGCAGGTGACCCCGAGGGTCGCGATCAACGACCCGGTCACCCACAAGGGCATGCCCCCGAGCCTCACGGCCGCAACCGGCATGGACGCCTTGACTCACGCGATCGAGGCCTACGTCTCCACGGCGGCCACTCCGGTGACCGACGCCTGCGCCATCAAGGCCATGGAATTGATCTCCGATAACCTGCGCGGCGCGGTGGCCAACGGCGAAGACATGGTGGCCCGCGACAACATGGCCTACGCTGAGTACCTGGCCGGAATGGCCTTCAACAACGCCTCTCTGGGTCACGTGCACGCCATGGCCCACCAGCTGGGCGGCTTCTACGACCTGCCCCACGGGGTTTGCAACGCCATCCTGCTGCCGGCGGTGGAGCGCTTCAACATGATCGCCAAGGTGGACCGCTTCGTGGATATCGCTGTGGCTCTGGGAGTTCCGGTCGAAGGCATGAGCAAGCGCGACGCCGCCGAGAAGGCCCTGTACGCCATCAAGCAGCTCTCGAGCGACATCGGCATTCCCGCCGGCCTCGCCGAGCTGGGGGTCAAGGAAGAGGATCTGCGAACCATGGCCGAGAATGCGCAGAAAGACGCCTGCGGTCTCACCAACCCGCGTTGTCCGACCGAGGACGACGTGGTCGAGATCTACCGGTCGGCCCTGTAGCAAGCGCAATCAGTCTGCATAATGGCCGTGCAATTCGGCGCGGCGATCAGTAGGATTAACGGAGGAGGGAGCCTAGTCTCCCTCCCTCCGTTTCCCATTTGGAACGACACAACCAGGAGGAGCGAATGAGGAAGATTATTCGCGTGAACGTCTCGGACGGCACGGTAAAGACCGAGGATATGCCGGCTGATTGGAAGCTCCTGGGTGGGCGCTTCCTCACCTCGAGCATCATCGCCGCCGAGGTCGATCCGCAGGCCGACCCGCTCGGCCCTGACAACAAGATCGTCTTTGCCACTGGGCTGTTGGGCGGCACCACCGCCCCCAACTCCTCCCGCCTTTCCGTCGGCGCCAAGAGCCCGCTTACCGGCGGCATCAAAGAAGCTAACGTGGGCGGCCAGGCCTCGCAGAAGCTGGCGCGGCTGGGCATCGGCGCCATCATCGCCGAGGGCGACCCGGGCGACAAGAAGTACGTGCTCAAGGTCAACAGCGAGGGGGCCACTCTCGAAGACGCCGGTGACCTCTGGGGCAAGCTCAACTACGAGACGGCCGACGCCCTTCGCGCCAAATATGGTGAGAAAGTGGCGACTATCCAGGTGGGTCCCGCGGGTGAGCACGGCATGCGGAACTCCTCCGTGGCTGTGACCGATCCGGAAGGCCATCCCGCTCGGCACGCGGGCCGCGGCGGCGTGGGCGCAGTGATGGGCAAGCGCGGCCTCAAGGCGATCGTGGTGGATGACGCCGGAGCTCCCCGCCCGAAACTGGCCGACGAGGAGCGCTTCAAGACCGCACGCAAGACCCTGGTCGATGGGCTCAAAGAGCATCCGGTGACCGGTCAGGGCCTCCCCGCCTACGGCACCGCCATCCTGGTCAACATCATCAACGAGGCCGGCGGTCTGCCCACCAAGAATTTCCACTTCGGCCGTTTTGACAACGCCGAGAAGATCTCGGGCGAAGAACTGGCCGACCGCGCCAAGAAGCGCGGCGGCCGTCCCGAGCACGCCTGCATGACCGGGTGCGTGGTCCATTGCTCCAACGTCTACAACGACGAGGACGGCAACTACGTCTCCTCGGGAGTTGAGTACGAGACCATCTGGGCCTTCGGCGCCAACTGCATGAACGACGACCTGGATGCCATCGCCCACATGGACCGCTGGTGCGACGAACTCGGCCTCGACACCATCGACATGGGCGACACCATGGCCGTGGCCATGGACGCGGGCAAGATCCCCTGGGGCGATACCGAGAAGATGCTCGCGGTCTTCGAGGACATCAAGAACAACAATGAGTTCGGTCAGGCGATGGGCAACGGCACGCAGCATGCGGGCGAACTGTGGAACGTGGCCCACATCCCCACCGTCAAGGGCCAAGGTATTCCCGCCTACGACCCCCGCGCGGTGAAGGGCATCGGCGCCACCTACGCGACCAGCACCATGGGCGCCGACCACACGGCGGGGTACGCCGTCGCCACCAACATCCTAAACGTGGGCGGCGAGGTCGACCCTTTGTCCAAGACGGGGCAGTGCGTGCTCTCGCAAGGCCTGCAGGAAGCGACCGCCGCGTTTTTCGACAGCACCGGGCTCTGCGTGTTCCTGGCCTTCGCCTGCCTGGATCAGCCGGACTCGCTGGCCGCCATCCCCGAGATGGTCTCGGCCATGTACGGCGAGGAGATCGATATCGCAGGTATGGCGCAGCAGGGTAAAGACGTGCTGGAGATGGAACGCAAGTTCAACCGCGGAGCCGGTTTCACCAAGGAAGACGACCGCCTGCCGAAATTCTTCTCGGAAGAGAAGCTGCCGCCCCACGACACGGTCTGGGACGTGGCCTCCGAAGAGCTGGATCAGGTATGCGGCTGGAGTCCCGTGATAGATCCGCGCGTGAGCGGAGAGTCAAAGGATGCCGAGGTCTAGCCCGGCAGCGGGCCGGCGCCCCCCCCCGGAGCGGCACCGAGCAGCCTCTTCGGGGGCGGCTGATCCCGTCAGGTATGGAACGCGACTTGGAGAGGGGACCGATTCGGTCCCCTCTCTTTTTTTCAGGTGTGCGGGTGATTGCCGGCCCTCTCGGGGTGGGGAATCGTTCGAGGGATTGGAGGGCTTAAGTTTCGCGCAATCAGGCGGGGGAAGGAAAAGACCTGTCGGGCATAGGGGCACGAACAAGCGGGTTATCGGAGTTGGTCAGAAGACACATGGGTGATTACACTGTTCCGCCCAATCTGGAGGCGCTCTCCGGGGTCCGCGAGTTCGTCGAAGGGGTTGCTTCGACCCTTGGCTTGGACCGGCAGCACAGCTACAACCTCAAACTCTGCGTGTCCGAGGCCTGCGCCAACGCCGTCGAACACGTTCCCGGCCAGAGCGGTGACATCAAGATCACCTCGTGGCTGGAGGGCGAGGTCTTCATCTTCGAGATAGTCAGTCAGGGAGAGTTTCGCCTAGGCTCGCAGCGCGATCCCGAGAAACGGGCACATCGGGGGCTGGGCCTGCCTCTGATGATCTCGCTGATGGACGAGGTGCAGATCACCCGTCTCGAGACGGGTGA
>Ga0075525_10000231_pt1 | contig 21478 bp, 21 predicted proteins | sample NGEPertwo_FD_74795 | JGI IMG/M metagenome (GOLD analysis project Ga0075525, IMG submission 74795) | Arctic peat soil microbial communities from the Barrow Environmental Observatory site, Barrow, Alaska, USA - NGEE Permafrost154B-two | ecosystem: Environmental > Terrestrial > Soil > Wetlands >...
GGTGTACAGCGCAGCGGCCGGATGGAAGACCGGGAAGACCACTACGGGCACTCCTCCCACCTCCATGCGCTTGGCCTTGCCGCGCACAGCGCCCATGGGCGCTGTGGTCTCGGCGATCAGATGCGTGGCGAAACGACCCAGCGTGCAAAGCACGCGCGGCCGGACGATTTGCACCTGCCGGAACAGATTCTCCCAGCAGGCGTCGATCTCCGCGGGTTGAGGGTCCCGGTTCTGCGGAGGTCTGCACTTGAGAACATTAGCTATGTAGACCTCGCCGCGGGAAAGCCCGATCTGCTCCAGCAACTCGTTGAGCAGCTTGCCCGCCTGCCCCACGAACGGCTCCCCCTGCTTGTCTTCGTTGAAGCCGGGAGCCTCTCCGACGAACATCAGGTCGGCGTCGGCGCTACCCGTGCCAAAGACGATCTGTGTTCGTCCCTCGGCCAAGCCGCAGTCCCGACAATCGGCCAGACTCGCGGCCAGTTTCTCCAGGCTTTCCGTGGGTTCGCGCAGCCGGCTCCCAACTCTCTTCGGCGGTCTAGGAAGCTCCCGTATTCTCCGTGGGCAGCACGAAGCAGAGTACCAAATAGGCCAACACAATGATCAGGTTGGGCCCGGGCAGCAGGATGGAAACCACCCACAGCAGCCGGACGATACTCGGGTCAAGACCCACGTAATCCGCGATTCCCGCCGCCACTCCGCAGAGCATCTTCTCGTCCCGGAATCGCACCAGTTTCTTCTTCGCCATGTCACTCTCCTAATGGATGCGGCCGCTCTTTTTGATGACTTACCCAAAGTCCCGAAGCTCACCACTCCGTAACCACCGTGGTATCCTCCTCACGCCGTCTGGTATCTGCCCGCAGAACTGGAACGGGACGACTTCTGAACACATCGCCCGAAAACAGGTCCGCCCTCACCCGTGGCGCGTCTGAACGCGCTCCCTTTCCCCAACCCAAGTCATCCCCGCCCCGCATGGCCATCATCGGAGCGGGCCGCATGGGCGTTGCCTTAGGGGTGGAGTTGATGGCGCAGGGTGCCGAGCTTGCCGGTCATCTCAACCGGACCGCCGAGAGCCGTCGGCAAGCCGCCCAGAGATTGGGCGTGCCTGCCGCGACCGACCTCCACAGCCTTGCCGCCCGCAAGCCCGAACTATGGCTCTTGACGGTTCCGGACGCTTCCCTGCCCGAGGTGGTGGACACGCTCTTTCCTCTCATCGAGCCGGGTCAATACGTAGCCCACACCAGTGGCGCCACCTCGGTGTCTGTCCTGGAACCCTGCGCGGCGCAGGGAGCCGTGACCCTGGCCTTCCACCCCTTGCAGACGGTGACCGCTTCGCCGGCTCCCGAGCTCTTCCGGGGAGTCAGCATCGCGGTGACGCCGGGAACCGCGGGCGCCTGGGAGGCCGGCCTTCGCTTGGCGGAACTCCTCGGCGCGCGCCCTTTCCCGCTGCGGGACGAGGACCGCGCCCTCTACCATGTGGCCGGCGTCATAGCCAGCAACTACGTCGTCACCCTCGCCTGGCTGGCGCGGCAGCTCTTCCAGCGCGTGGGTATTCCCGCCGACGGCGCTCTCGAAGCCCTGCTACCACTGACCACCAGAGCGGTGGAGAATCTGCGAGAGGTGGGAATTCCCCAAGCGCTGACCGGCCCCCTGGCGCGGGGAGACCTCGCCACCATCGCCCGGCACCTCTCGGCTCTCGAGAGGGAAGCTCCCGAAGCCCTGCCCGTCTACCGGGCGCTCGGAGGGGCCACGGTCGGCCTGCTGACCGAGCACGAGTTGCTGCCCGCAGCCACGCTCTCGGAACTCAAGCAGATACTCGCACCGCTGACGCCGCCAGACCCAAGCAACTCGTCCACGCCGCCCAAAGGAACCCGATGACCACCAGCATTCAGCAGAAACGTGAGCACTCAGCCGAAGGCCGGGCCACCGTCACCACCTACGAGATCCTGGTATCCACCGCCGGCGATGCCGACATCATCGGCCTCTCCGAGGAGGTGACCTCCCTGCTGCGAGACTCGGGCCTCACCGCGGGCAGTGCCACCGTCTTCCTCCCCGGCGCAACCGGGGCGATCACCACGCTGGAATTCGAACCCGGAGTGGTGGCCGACTTCCAGCGCCTGTTCGACGAGTTGGCCGCGGCGGACCGCGACTACCGGCACAACCTGCTGCTGGGTGACGGCAACGGCCACTCTCACATCCGTGCAGGGCTCCTGGGCCCGAGCCTGGTGGTGCCCTTCGCCGAGGCGCGGCTTCTGCTGGGGACCTGGCAGGAAATCTGTCTTGTCTGCTTCGACAACCGCGCGCGGGAGCGCCGTCTGGTGGTTCAGTTCTCCGGGGTGAGCGCATGAAGGCGCGCCTGCAGTTGGCGCTGGACTTCGTTGATCTGCCCCGCGCGCTGCGGGTAGCCGAGCAGGCCGTCGAGGGTGGAACCGACTGGCTGGAGGCGGGCACCCCTCTGATCAAGAGCGAGGGTCTGCAGGCGGTGCGGGCTCTTCGGGAGCGCTGGCCCAACCTCACCATCGTGGCCGACATGAAGACCATGGACGCGGGTCGCGCCGAGGTGGAGTACGCGGCAAAGGCGGGTGCCAAGGTGATTGGCGTGCTGGGCGCGGCCTCCGACGCCACCATCCGCGAGTGCGTGGAGGCGGGCCGCAATTACGGCGCCGAGATCATCGTGGACATGATCCAGGTCTCCGACCCGGTGGTGCGGGCCCGCGAGGTCGAGGCGCTCGGCGCCTCCTACATCGGAATTCACGTGGCCATCGACGAGCAGATGGCCGGCCGCACGCCTTTCGAGGTGCTGAAGCAGGTGGCGGAGGCGGTTTCCATCCCCGTAGCCGTCGCCGGCGGCATCAATTCGGAGACCGCGGCGGCGGCCGTTGAGGCCGGCGCCGCCATTGTCATCGTGGGCGGAGCCATCACCAAGGCCAAGGACGTGCGTGAGGCCGCCGCCCAGATCAGACAGGCGCTCGACGAGGGCACCAGCGTCAAGTCGGAGTACTTCGTGCGCGCGGGCGAAGCCGATTTGCGAGAGCAGTTGCTCCGGGTCTCAGCAGCCAACGTCTCGGACGCGCAGCACCGCAGTGGCGATCTTCCCGGTATCACGCCTCGGGTCCCCGGAGCAAAGATGGCGGGACCCGTGCTCACCGTGCGCACCTACCCCGGCGATTGGGCCAAGCCGGTGGAGGCCATCGACGAAGCCGAAGAAGGCACCGTGCTGGTCATCGATGCGGGAGGTTCCCTGCCCGCGGTCTGGGGCGAGCTGGCCACCCACTCGGCGGTGCAGCGCAAGCTGGCCGGGGTGGTCATTCACGGGGCCGCCCGCGACCTGCCCGAGATTCTCGCGCTGGGTTTTCCCCTCTTCTCCAGCCTGGTGACCCCCACGGCGGGCGAGCCCAAGGGCTTCGGCGAGATCGGAGCCCCGATCCGCATCGCCGGGGTGACCATCCGCACGGGCGACTGGGTGGTGGGCGACAACGACGGGGTCTGCGTGATCCCCAAGGAGAAGGCGGTTGAAATCACCAACCGGGCCATGGACGTGCTCGAGCGGGAGAACCGCCTGCGCCAGGAAATCCAGGAAGGCAGCACCCTGAGTCAGGTGGCCTACCTGCTCAAGTGGGAGAAGCGATAGGCCGTCCAGGTGCCCACTCCGGAAGTCTCGCGCGCCGTATACGGCACCCTGGCTCCCCACGAACAGTTCGACGCCTATCGCTTCTCGGTGGAAGAGGGCGGCGCCTGCCGTCCCGGTAGATCGGGCGGTGCCTCCCCAAAGGCGAACTCCGCGTGGCCGCCCCCCGGCGACAGAGCAGAGGGACCTAGCTCAGGTCGATGATCACGTTGTCGATGAGCCGGGTCCGCCCGAAGTAAACAGCCACCGCGAGCAACACCTCCCCGCCGATACGCTCGACGCTCTGAAGCGTCTGCGTGGAGACCAGTTCGACGTAGTCCACGCGGGCTCCCGGGGCGCCTTCTATCCGCCGTCGCACCTGCTCGCGCACCACTTCCGCGTCCCGCTCGCCCGCTCGCGCCGCGACCTCAGCCTCGCACAGGGCGCGCTGAAGGATGGGGGCGGCGCGGCGCTGCTCCTCGGAGAGATAGACGTTCCGCGAACTGAGCGCCAGCCCATCGGCTTCGCGCACGATGGGAGCCACCACCACCTCGACACCCAGATCGAGGTCGCGGGTGATGCGGCGGATGACGAGCGCCTGTTGAGCATCCTTCTGACCGAAGTAGGCACGGTCGGGACGGCAGATACCGAAGAGCTTGGTGACCACCGTGGTCACGCCGCGAAAGTGGCCGGGACGGCTGCGGCCGCAGAGGCCTCGAGTGAGTTCCTCCACCTCGACCCAGGTGCGGTGATCGGGGGCGTACATCTCCTCCGCCCCGGGCGCGAACACCAGGTCGACTCCCGCCTGTTCCGCGAGCTCGAGATCACGTCCGAGGTCGCGGGGGTATCTTTCGAGATCTTCTTCCGGGCCGAACTGAGCGGGGTTCACGAAGATCGAGAGGACGACGTAGTCGTTCTCCTGCCGCGCCCGCCGGACCAGGGAAAGATGGCCCTCATGCAGATAGCCCATGGTGGGCACGAGGCCGACCGAGGCTCTACGCCCCCGGGCCTCCTCGACCAGAGCGCGCACCTCGGCCTTCTCCCGACTTAGCTGCACCGCTTACTCCTCCACGCCGCCGGCGGCCCGCGCATCGCCCAGAGCGGGAACCCCGGCGAGTGAGGTCGCCAGCCGCACCGCCCGGCGCACGCCGGCCGATACCACGTCGACCGCGGCGGTACCCACCTGGAAGATACTCGCCGGACGTTGCCCGGTGGCCATAACGAAGACCGCGTCGCCGTCCACCGGAGTGTGCACGGGAGAGATGGTGCGCGCCAGCCCGTTGTGGGCCATGCGGGCAACCATGAGACATTCGACTTTGCGCAGATCCGCGTTGGTCACTACCACGGAGAGGGTGGTGTTCTGGCCCGCGCGCTCGAATAGGGGGTAGTCATGCTGCGTCAGCAGGAAGCGGTGAGCATCCACGAAGCCGCCGCCCGCGCGGGCCCCGGCCAGGATCGAGCCGTCTTCCGCAAGGACATCGCCGAAGGCGTTCGTCACCGTCAGCGCCGCCACCCGCACGTCCCCCGGGAGCGTCATGGCCGCGGCGCCGAAGCCGCCCTTCATCCAACCGGTCTCCCCCAGCACCTTGCCCACGGTGGCCCCGGTGCCGACACCCACGCTACCTTCTTGGAGTTCCGGCGGTTCTGCGCCGGAAGCCGCCGCAGTAATGCCGGCCATAGCCGCCTCGGCCGCCGCGTATCCGGCGTCTGGCCGCGGCCGCCTGCCGGGCTCACCCAAGCCCAGATCGTAGATGACCGCGCCGGAGACCAGGGGAATGGCGGCGTAGGGAGTGGCGTAGCCCAGCCCCCGCTCCTCGAGATACCGCACTACGCCGTCGGCCGCAGCCAAGCCGGGCGCGCTACCTCCGCAGAGGATGACCGCTTGGATCTGGGAGACACTGGCGAGCGGGGAGAGCATGTCGGTTTCCCGGGTGCCCGGAGCCATGCCGCGGACCTCGGCCGAGGCGATCGCGCCCTGCGGGGCGAGTACCACGGTGCAACCGGTGGCCCCCTCCCGGTCGGTCCAGTGACCGGCGGACACACCCTCTATGTCCAGCTTGAAGCTCACGGCGGCGGTGCGAGGTCCAAACCGGTTAGCGGGAGTTCTTCCTCATCGCTTCTAGGAACTGGGTGTTCGATTTGGTCTCTTTTAGCTTGTTGATCAGCAACTCGATCGCCGCGTTCGGTTCGAGGGCGTGCAGCACGGAGCGGAGCTTCCAAACCACCTTGGCCTCTTCTGCGCTCATCAGCAATTCTTCCTTCCTCGTGCCCGACTTCTCTATGTCGATGGCGGGGAAGATGCGCTTGTTCGCGAGTCCGCGGCTGAGGTGGACCTCCATGTTGCCGGTCCCCTTGAACTCCTCGAAGATGACCTCGTCCATACGCGACCCCGTATCGACCAGGGCGGTGGCCAGGATGGTCAGTGAGCCGCCTTCCTCGATATTACGAGCGGCTCCGAAGAATTTCTTGGGCGGGTAGAGCGCGGTGGAGTCGACGCCGCCGGAAAGGATGCGGCCGCTGGCGGGTGCCGCCAGGTTGTAGGCCCGGGCCAGCCGGGTGATCGAATCGAGCAGAACGACCACGTCCCTGCCCACCTCTACCAGGCGCTTGACCCGCTCGAGCACCAACTCGGTCACCTGTAGGTGGTTGTCCGCGGGCTGGTCGAAGGTCGAGGCCACCACTTCGCCGTTCACCGAACGCTCCATATCGGTAACTTCTTCAGGGCGTTCATCGACCAGCAACACCAGCAGGTGCACCTCGGGATTGTTCTCGGTGATGGAATTGGCCAACTCTTTGAGAATGGTGGTCTTACCGGCCTTCGGCGGGGAAACGATCAGACCCCGCTGCCCCTTGCCAATCGGGCTGACCAGATCCATGACGCGGGGTGCGGTGCGGTCGGGGCTGGTCTCCAGACGCAAACGCTCTTCGGGAAACAGGGGCGTCAGCGAATCGAAGTTTGGGCGATGGCGGGCGGCTTCGGGATCGAGCCCGTTGACCGTATTTATCTTGAGCAGGGCGTGGTACTTCTCGTTGTCCTTGGGATTTCGGACCTGACCGGTGATCTCGTCTCCGCGGCGCAGCTTGAAGCGCCGGATCTGAGAGAGCGAAACGTAGATATCGGAATCGGACTGCGTGTAGCCCTGCGTCCGGAGGAAGCCGAAGCCGTCCGGCAGTATGTCCAGGAGCCCGGTCCGTACCTGCAGGCCTTTGTCTCCGGACTGCTCGTCCAGGATCCGATTGATCAGATCCTGCTTGGAATACTTGCGGAAGTTCTTTATGCCCAGCTCCGACGCGACCTGGTGCAGGTCGGACAAAAGCTTGGGTTCTAGTTCGGTTAGCTCCATCGTTCCTCCAGCGACCACTTCTGCAGCCCTTCCTTTGAATACTTGAGAAAATGCCTAAATTTGAACAATCGGAATTCCTATAGTGGTGAAATGAATCCTCGTGCTTCGAACAGCTACGGCATGACACCTGCGTTCGCTTAGAGTCGGATCTCCCGCCGTTCCTGCGTGAAGAGCTGGATATTGTCGACGAAGCGAACGTTGCGGCACCGGGTGCACATGACTAGGGTCTGGGTGCGGGCCCCGTGGCCGAAATAGAAGACGCCGCGTAGAAGGTCGCTGCGGGTGACGCCCGTCGCGCAAAAGACGACGTCGCCCTTCACCATATCATCTGTCGAGAGTTTTGCCTCTATATCGTCGATGCCCAGCTTTTGGCAGGCCTCCACCTCGCTGCGCGAAAGCGGCCAGAAACGCGCCTGGATCTCGCCGCCCAGGGACCTCATGGCGGCTGCGGTCATAATCCCCTCGGGTGCCCCGCCGATGCCAATATAAACGTGGTCGCCGGTTCCCTGCACCGCCGCCGATATGCTGGCGGTAATATCGCCGTCTGGGATGAGTTTGATGCGCGCCTTGGTCGCCCGGATCTCCTCGATGAGGTCCTCGTGCCGGGGACGGTCGAGCGTGATCACCGAGATGTCCTTCACCGGCCGGTCGTAAGCCTTGGCGATGGCCTCGAGATTCTCGCGCACCGGCAGGTCCATGTCCACGGAGCCCGCCGCGCGGAGCCCCACCACGATCTTTTGCATGTACATGCGCGGGACCGGCAGGATGTGGCCGGGCGCAGCCACCGCCAGCACCGACATCGCCCCGGTCTGACCGCGGGCGAGGCTCTCCGTGCCCTCGAGCGCGTCGACGGCCAACTCACAACGCCGGCCCCCGGCCCCCACTTCCCGTCCGCCGATCAGCCCGTCCGCTCCGTAGCGGTCCCCGAAGCCCACAGTGACGCGGGCGGAGATGACCATGCCGTCCAGAGTCTTCCGCATGGCGTCCACGGCGGCTCGATGAGCGACTGCCCCTTCGCCCTGACCCCGCATGCGGCCGGCCTCCAACGCGGCCGCCTCCGTCGCCTTCACGAAGTCGTCGCACATGCAGCGTCCGTCCGGTCCCCCGTTCGCCTCGGCGGCCTTGGGCAGGTCGGCCTTTTGCGGCTTGTCCGCCTTTGGTCTCATTCGGTGACGTCGGCCTCGGGGGCTCGCGCGAGGTCCCCGGAGTGTCCCTCGAAGTCCTGTTCCGCGGATTCGGAGATCAGCTCGTAGAGCGCGTCCACGACCAGCCCCACGGTGTCGTCGATATTCAGGTTCTCGATGATCAGCGTTCCCTCCGCCTCGGCCCGGTGAATGATGAAGTCCTGTATCTTGCGGATCTGATCGAAGTTGCGCAGATACCGCTTGAAGGGTCGCCGGCCGTCGGTCTCACGGTCTCTGATAACGAAGTGGCTGCGGTGAAGTTCCTCGTCCTTGAGGGCCACCACCATCGGAAGGACGAGCGCATCCTCCCCGCCGGGGGAAGCCATAAAACCGGGCACCATGTGGACTCCCTCGATGACCATCCCCGTGGCCTCTTTGATGGCCCGGTCGACGATGGCGTTGATCCCGGAATTGACCGCCTCGACCTGCTCGACGAACCCCACGATGTTGGGGTCCAGACTGGGCCCGATCGGCACCCGGACCGAGCCGCCGGCATCGAAGCTAGAGTAGTGAATGGCGGGCATCAACGCCGCCGAGAAAAAGGAGCGCATGACCTCGCGGATGGCATCGGTCGCGATAATGCGCACGATCCCCAGCCGGTGGGCCAGCGTGGTCGCAAGCGTGCTCTTGCCCACGCCCGTCGTACCGCCGATGAGGATGATCACGGGACGGTCTTGGAGGGCCAGCTGATGCCATTTGTGGTAGCGCTCGACCCAGGGAGCTCCCTCCATCCGCCCGAGCACCTGCTCCACCAGACGGTCGAGTTCCTCGATGCTGACCCGCTGCGCACCCCTCACGACGAGTTCGGTTTCCACCGCCAACGCCACTTCGGAAGCGCCGTGGGGAGAAAGCCCGGTTGCCGTCAGCGATTGACCAAGCAAGCCCTTGGAGAAAGGCACGGCATGCCCCGTGTCCAGAATTTGGATGCGCGGGCGGGTGACAGGGTGACTGAGTTCGTCCGGCACTTTGTCACCCCCGGGTTGCTCGCCGAAATTCATCAGGCGTTGAACCTCTCTACTGCCAGGCGGCCGAGCGCGCGGCAATGCTTCGCGAGCTCGCCGGCCTGGGCGGGTTCGACTTCCACCGGCAGGTTGTCCATGAACACCACCGCCCGGCCCCGCGCCTCGGCGGCCTCGGCGACCACGTCGACGGCCGCGGCTTTGATCTCGGTCAAGAAGACCTCTGCCCCTTTCACGTCGGGATGATCCAGGTCCTCCCTCAGCTTGGAGCGGTCGGATAGGTTGCGCGAGTACGCCACCACCTCGGCCCCGTGCTCCTGTTCCAGGAAGTCGGTGAGCCGGGGACGCAGTGCCTCCGGAGCCGTGCTGAAAACCGCCACCTTGCGCCCCTCCACGGAGCCGGCAGGCCGAGGACGAAAGACTATCGGAATCACGGGTAAGCCCGGTTTGACCGCGTGGATGGCGGCGATCATGGCTGCGATTTTTTCTTTAGAGGCAAGCGGCTCCTCCGCCATGGCGAGAACCACGAGATCGCTGATCAGGACACGGTAAGTACCAAGGTAACCGGTGACGTAATCGACCGGCTGATGGGCTCCCGCCAGAAGTAGCCGGGCGTCGGTCTCCACCGGGGGGACCGCGGCGCCGCTTCCCTCGAAGATGATCAACTCCGGGGCCAACGCGTTCGCCACCAGCGCGCCTTCGCGGACGTTGCTCGTCAACGGTTCCCCGGCGAGTCCCCCACCGCAGCGGCGGCAACCCACGGTGGTCACCCGGCTGATCACGGCATCCTCGAAATGATCGGAGGCGGCGTGGCGGCCCTCACGGCTCCACGCCAGCAGATCCTTCGCCCCCAGTTCGCGGGAAATCCCTTCGATCACCTCCGGTTCCGGCGGCCCGCCTCGCCCCATGGGGACGATTACCACCTCTCCGGCACCGGACTCGGCCAACATGTCTCTGAGGCTCCGCGCCACGAACCCGCTGACGGCGGTCTTTCCGACCCGCTTCGCGGTCCCGATGATGGAAAGCGAAGGATGAGTGGCGACACGCTCGAGCCGCGGGGGGGTGAAGCGAAAGTCCGAACCCTCGTAAGTCACCCCTTGTGCCAGGGCATGACTTACCAAACGAAAACGCTCCGTGTAACCTATCACCGGCTCGTCGCTGGCGTCTACCACCACCTCCGGCCGAAACCGCTCAAGCGCCCGGTCCAGGCCCTCGGCGTAGTCCCCACCGGCGATCTCGGTGGGTAGCCCGTAGAGCTCCTCGGCGCGGGACCGCAGGTCATCAGCCTCGATCTTCTCGGTTCCGCCCAGAAAAAGCGCCCCGCAAAACTCGTAGCGGCCGGAGAGTTCCTCGAGGGCGGCCGTGACCACGTTGGGGTAGTGCTCCCCGTCGATCAGGACCAGGGCGGCTCTGCGGTCAGGCATCCGTCACCACCCGGTCGACGTGGTGCTCGTGCTTCGTGTACCGCGCTGTCCCCGCGTCGAACTCGACAATCGGCTCGCTGCCCCGGAAGGGGTAGTGCCGGGTGATGGTGACCTTGCCGCCTTCCACGTCGACAACGTTATAGCAGGGCTTGGTATCGCCCCGCAGACGCAGTGTGCTGATGGTGCCGGTGTTGACCACGAACATGTCTTCGAGCCGCCAGACGTAAGGTACGTGCTTGTGTCCGGACAGCACCAAGCGCACCCGGTTACGGATCAAGACCTCGAGCACGTCCCCGGCGTCGTGCACCACGTTGCGCTCTCGGCCGGTGCCCGGCACCGGCAGCAGATGATGGTGCAGCGCGAAGATGCGCAGGTTGTCATCCTCACCTTGCTCAAAGCATTCGTCGATCCAAGAGTAGCGGTGCCGGCCGATGCGTCCGTAGTCCAAGTCGGGCTCGCTCGAGTCGACGCCCACCAGGGAGACCCCGTCCAAATACAGGGCGGAATCGCGTTCCCCGAAAAGCCGCTCGAAGTGCAGGTAGCCCACGTTGCGGCTGTCGTGATTGCCCGGGGTGATCACCAGGTTCTCCGTGTCCAACCGGTCGAGATACTCCCGGGCCTCACGGAATTCCTGGCGGTAGCCCATGTTGGTCAGATCCCCGGTGATCACCACGGCATCCGGAGACAGGTCGTTGACTTCGACCAGGGTGCGCTCGAGCAGGTTCGGGACAAAGTATTGCGATCCGCAGTGGATATCGGAGAAATGGACGATACGGACCTGCCGCGTTTTCGCGTTCGACATTCCTACCTTCTCTCAGAGGGGTGCAGGGACCGAGCCCTGGCCTCCTCCCGTTCTCTAACGCACGCGCAGCCCGTCACCCGCCCCCAGTCCCGCCCGAATCGAGTTTCCCAACTCCCGGGCGAGTTCCTGAAGACCGTGACGCGCCTCGACGCCGAAGAAGAGGGAGAGGAGATCGAGACCGTAATCATCTTCGCCCAAAACCCGCACCACGTAATCTTCTGCGGATCCTCCGGCCCGCTCAGCAGCCAGATCCAGGGCGTCATTGTAGGTGCCGATCTCGTCCACCAACCCCAACTCGAGCGCCCGCTCGCCGTTGTAGGTGAGGCCGTTGGCCAGTTCCCGCACCTCCGCCGGTTCGAGGCCACGCCCCTGCGCCACATCCGCGATGAACTGCTCGTAGACCTCGTCGAGTTGCTGATCGAGGATGCGGCGTTCCTCTGCTGTCAGGCTGCGCGCGGGGTTGCCTATGTCTTTGTACTCGCCCTTGATCAGCACGGTGTACTCGATGCCGAGCTTGTCGTACAGGCCCTCGAGGTTGGTCGCCGTGAGGATCACCCCGATGCTGCCCACCGAGGAGGTGGGCGCGGCCAGAATGGCATCGGCCGCGCTCGCGAAATAGTAGGCTCCGGAAGCGGTGAGATCGGCCACCGAAACGATCACCGGTTTGCTCATGGTCCGAACGCGCTCGTAGATCTCCCAACTGGCCGCCGGGCTGCCGCCCGGACTGTTGACCCGGAGCACAACCGCGTCCAGGCCGTCGTCCATATCCGCGTCCGTCAGTAGGTCGACCGTGCGCACCGGCTCGATTCCCCCGCCGCTGAAGAAGTCCTGTTCGCCGGCGGAGACCACACCGTCCAGCCGCAAGACCCCCACCGTCGTAGCCCCGCCGCCCAGATCCGCCCCGTCCCAGCCGCCCAGGATCAGCACGAAGCCAACGAAGGCCACGTAGAGCAGCACGGCCAGCGCGGCCACGCCGAGGATGATCTTGACGGTGCTAGACACGGCGCTAGGAGAGGACCCGCAGGGTTACCGGCCTACCCTTGCATACGGGAAGCCCGGCGATGGCGTCGATCGCCCGGAAGAAGCCATCCTCACGTGTGGGGTGGGTGACGATCACAAGCTCGGCCTCGTCGGCGTGGCCTTTCTGGATCATGCTCTCGATGGATACGCCCTCGTCCGCGAACGCCCCGGCTATCTGCGCCAATACTCCGGGCCGGTCGGCGACATTGACCCGCAGGAAGAAGGCGGATGGGACCTCTTCTGAGGGAATGGAATCCAGCGACTTGTAGCAGGAGCAGTCCTGGAGAAAACCGGTGGTCTTGGTACCGGCGATGCTGACGATGTCGCTGACGATGGCGGAGGCGGTCTGACGGCCACCCGCGCCCGGCCCGGTCAGCATGATCTCGTCGATCACGTCGCCCTCGAGAAACACCGCGTTGGTGGAGCCCTGGATGGATGCCAGAGGATGGTCCTCGGGCACAAGGGCGGGGTGCACCCTGACGTTCACCCTTCCCCCGACCAGACGGGCTGCGCCAATCAGCTTGACCACGAAGCCGAACTCCCGGGCATATCGCACGTCGTCCAGGGTCAGCTTCTCAATTCCTTCGTAAGAGACGTCAGCCATGGCCACGCGGCTCTTGAATGCGATGGAAGCCAGAATTGCCATCTTGGCCGCCGCGTCCCCTCCGCTTACGTCCTCGGTGGGGTCAGGCTCCGCGTAGCCCAACTTCTGGGCATCGATCAGCGCCTCGGCGTAGTCCCCGCGGCCCTGGGCCATTGCGGTGAGGATGTAATTGGTGGTCCCGTTGACGATGCCATAGACGGTGTGGATGCCGGCCGCGATCATGCTCTCCCGCATGACGCGAATGATGGGAATGGCACCGCCCACGGCGGCTTCGAAACGGATCTGGCGCTGCAGATCACGGGCCAACTGAAAGAGGGTGGCCCCCTTGTGCGCCAGCAACTGCTTGTTGGCGGTGACGACGTTCTTGCCGCTCTCCAGGGCGGTCTTGACAAAATCAAAGGCCGCGCCGGTCCCGCCGATGACCTCCACGATCACGTCGATCTCGGGGTCGTCCACGATGCTGCTGAAGTCGTCGGTCAGGAGCTCACGGGGCAGGCCCGGCCGCTCCACCTGAAGATCCTTCTCCAGAATCTTGACCACCCTAAGCTCCACTCCGGTTGCGGCGATGATCTCGTCGCGCTCCCGCTCGATCAGCCGGTAGACCCCCGAGCCGATGGTGCCGAAGCCCAAGAGCCCAATACGAAGCACGCTCTGTGCACTTATGGCTCTCTGGCCCGCAGGTCCCTGACCCATCGCTTCCTCTTTCCTCGATGCCTCTTCCATTGAGCCCCTACCTGCCTCCCGCTTGCCCGCCCTCGAGCGGCCGCTGCCGGGCGACCAGATCGCCGTAGGTCTCCCGCTCCACGATGAGCTGCGCCTGTCCTTCCTTGACCAGAACCACTGCAGGGCGCGGATTGCCGTTGTAGTTGGAGGCCATCGCGTAAGCGTAAGCTCCGGTGCTCGGCATGACCAGCACATCACCCGCTTTCGGTTTGGCGATTTCGATGTCCCGGATCAGGATGTCGCCGCTCTCACAGTGCTTACCCGCCACTGTCACCAGCGTGTCCTCGGAAACGTCCGCCTTGTTGGCGAGCATGGCCTCGTACTTGGCCTCGTAGAGCATCGGCCGAATATTGTCGCTCATCCCGCCGTCCACGGCAACGAAGGTGCGGATCCCCGGCACTTCTTTGATTGTGCCCACCCGGTAGGCGGTGACTCCCGCCTTGCCCACCAGGGACCGCCCAGGTTCCACCAGCACGCGCGGCACGGGCAGCCCGACCCTGACCATGGCTTCTTCAAGGCCCCGCACCTTGACCTCGGCGTACTCGTCCACCGTGGCCGGAGAATCCTCTTCCGTGTAGCGGATGCCCAGCCCTCCGCCGGCGTTCAGATAGCGGCAACTCCAGCCGATCTTGTCGTAGGCATCCTTGATCAGCCCCACCAGCACGTCGATTGCCCGCTGGAAGCCTTCCATCGAGAAGATCTGGCTGCCGATATGAGCGTGAAGACCCACAAGCTCCAGGTACTCCGAGGTGTGCGCCCGCCGAATGGCCTCGAGCGCGATCCCCTCCACCAGCCCAAACCCGAACTTGGAGTCCTCCTGGCCGGTCTGGATGTAGGAGTGGGTCTCAGCGTGAACGCCCGGTGTGATGCGGAGCAAGATCTTCTGGCACAACCCGCGTGCGGCGCACAGTTCTTCCAGCAGGTCGAGCTCCATGAAGCTGTCGGCCACCACGAAGCCGACCCCGTTCTCCAGGGCGTACTCGAGTTCCCCCCGGGTCTTGTTGTTCCCGTGGAAGAAGATGCGTTCCCGGGGAAAGCCCGCCACCAGGGCGGTATGGTACTCGCCGCCGGCGGAAACGTCGAGCGAGAGACCCTCCTGGGCCACGATCTGCAGCATGGCAACGGCGGAAAAGGCCTTGCTCGCGTAGATCACCTCGAAGTCGTCGGTTCGGCTCGAGAAAGCCTCCAGGTAGCGGCGGCATTGGTCGCGCACCGCCTCCTCGTCGTAGACGAAGAGAGGAGTTCCGAACTTCTCCGCCAACTCGACCACATCACACCCGCCTATCTCCAGATGCCCCCGTTCATTGTGCCGGGTGGAGTTGGGGTAGATCAGAGTGTGGGTCATGTGTGCTCCCGGGGGATCGAAAACTCGCCGGTACGGTACCACAAGGACCGCATTGCTAGAATTGTCGCAGAAGCTCTACGACCACGGAGAAACCTGTTCAAGTGAACAACCAAGGCGCCGAGGAAGAACGCTACGCCTACTACCGAGGCCGCAAACCGCCGCGTTTTGTCACCGAGAGCGAACGGGAGGCGGCCCGCATCCTCGACTACTACCGCATCCCTTGGATGTACGAGCCCAGAACCTTCATCCTCGAACAGGACGAGGCGGGCAACATCCTCGAGGCCTTCACTCCCGACTTCTATCTGCCTGAACTCGACGTTTATATCGAGGTCACGCAGATGAAGCAGTCGCTGGTCACGGACAAGAACCGCAAGGTCCGTAAGATGGCGGAGAAGTACCCAGAGGTGCGGGTCAAATTGCTCTACAAGCGGGACTTCATGATTCTCGCCCGCAAGTACGACCTCACTCTGCCCATGTGATGACCATGGACCGCGCGGCTCCCAAAATCTTCCTCACGGAACAGCAGATAGCCAAGCGCGTCAGCGAATTGGCCGCCGAGATCTCAGCCGACTACCAGGCCCGCAAGTCACCCCTGCTCCTGGTCAGCGTGCTGAAAAGCGCAGTGGTCTTCCTGGCCGACCTCGCCCGGGAGATCACCGTCGACGTCGAACTCGACTTCATGGCCATCAGTTCGTATGCGAGCGAAGCCCCCGGACAACGCAGCGGTGAGACCCGCGGGGTTCGTTTCCTGAAAGACCTGGATCAGCCCATCGCCGGGCGAGACCTGCTGATCGTGGAAGATGTCATCGACACAGGGCTGACACTTCACTACATCACGCGTTCACTGCGGCTGCGCGAACCCCGTTCGCTGGAGATTTGCACCCTGCTCGACCGTCCCTACCGCCGCCTGGTCGACTTGCCCGTGCGGTACCAGGGATTCACCGCACCGGACGACTTCTTCATCGGCTATGGCTTCGACCAGCGAGGCCGCTTCCGCAACCTCCCGTACCTGGCGTTCGCCGATGAGGAGGCAAGCTGAGCCCCGCGGTCCTCGAGGAGCTTCGCTTTCGCTCGACGGTGACGCCCGGATTGGTGCTGGCGGCCGATCTCTTTCTCCCGGCGGCGGCAACCCCTGCGGGCCCGCCCCTTCCCGGCCTCGTGGTGGTCCACGGGGCCGGAAGCAACCGCAAACGCCATGAGACCTTCGCGCGCACCGCCTGCGCCGAAGGCATGGCCGTCCTGGCTCTCGACCTGCGCGGGCATGGCGGAAGTGGCGGCGCGGTGGATGGAGAGACCGTCGCGGACGTCATCGATGCCACGCGCCTTCTGCGCACTCACCCTCTGGTCCATCCGCTGAGGATCGGCTTCCGCGGCTCGAGCATGGGCGCTTACCTTGGAGTGAAGGCGTCGCAAGACGCCGAGTTCGCCGCCCTATGCCTGCTCTGTCCGGCGCCGGAAGCAGTTCTTCTGGAAGGGCTGGACTACTTGGCCCTCAGGGAGGATCAGGGGGAGATCGTGCAATCGGCCCGCTTTGAGCCCGACGCCCTGAGGCAGTTTCTCGAGAGAAGCGACATCTTCGCCGCAGCGGAAGGGATCGAAGCCCCGGTCTTGTTGGTGCATGCGCGCGAAGACGAAACCGTCCCCTTCACCGCCTCGCTGAGGCTGGCGGAACGGTTGCAGGGCGATACCGAGGTGATCTTGCTGGCGGGAGGCGATCACGGAGCGGCGCAGAGATCCCCGGCGCTGCACCAACGCACGTCACGCTGGCTCAAGGAGCGCTTGTCGCCCGGGTTCTGGCCGGAAGAAGCCTAAAGAATAAGGCCAAATGATGAATCAGCGATCAGCGCGCGCACTGCACGTATTTGAGAAAGATCTCGAAGGCCTGCTCCATCGCGGCCTCGTCCACCTGGGGACTCGAGGTTTCCAGGCATTCCTTCATGCGGTGACTGATCAGGTGGATGCCGACCCGATCCAGGGCTGACTTGACCGCGGAGAGTTGCGTCAGCACCTGTTCGCATTCCTTATCTTCCTCGATCATTCGCTGCAAACCGCGCACCTGGCCTTCGACGCGGCGCAGCCGATTGAGCACTCGCTCTCTGTCCTGATCGACCGCGGGCCTAGCCGGCGTCGACTCCATTCGGGCCTCCTTCCAGTGGGGGGTGGTGCTGGTCGAAAATTATACCCTCCCCGGTAATACCAGCCAAATCGGCCGAGAGGCAAGAACCCCGGGCAGCGAAAAGGCCGCGTGAACGGCCTTGGTATGGAGCGGAGTACGGGATTCGAACCCGCGACATCCAGCTTGGGAAGCTAGCACTCTACCAACTGAGTTAACTCCGCCCGCTGTGCAAGAGGCGCATGGGCCTTCGCGTGACCGATTTTAACACAAGGGCTCGGTCTGCCGGCACCATACCTTCCCGCCTTCGGCCACCTCTCATGACCCTCGGCGGCCGCCTCGCCGGCGGGTAAGCGACTCCCGTCCGCGAATCGCCCGTATCCCCGTCCTCGAATCCAATGTACGCTGCCAGCGGACACCTACCGATGCTGGAGAAGTTCGCTATTTGCGGGTCTTTTACTACTTTCCGGTGGTTGACATCCCGTTCGAACCCGGTAAAATAGTATGCAGAGTCCCGAGAGACAAGACGCATCTTCTCGAGACCATCACAACACCTCTTGTGGAGGAACGGCGGGGCTAAAAAACCGCCAACTACGTGGAAACAAGAGTAAGTGAAGGTCGATGAAAGAAGAAAAGCGAGGTTACTCGGGACTCGCGCTATCTCAAAGGGTCGGGACTTTCCCGGCCCTTTTTCGCGGCCGGCGCTCCGCGGGCTATAATTCCCCCTGTAGTCGGCCGCGGTCTTTGGGCAAATCGGCTGTGCTGCACCCCGGCGCGCACATCCCGGCGCCGCACCACCCGCTCGACACTAGGGGGACACTTGCCCAGCAGCTCTAACGGGAGCGCCGGGAGAGACATCCGCACCCCACTGCTGATGGGGAGCTTCCTGGCCGTAGTTCAGGCGGCCCTGATAATTGGCGCCACATACCTCGCCGGTCTGGCCTTCTCCTGGTGGGTACTGGTACTGGGGCCGCTGGTGGCCTTCTCCACCCTGGGAATTCTCGCCTGGATCGGCCTCGGTTGGGACACTTTCCAGAACATCTCGCATCGCCAGGCACTGCAGGCCGAAGGCATTCTCGACATCGTGATCGAATCCTTGACCCACCTCAGGCAGGGGCTAAACGCCGATTCGGCGAGCGAGGTGGCCTACTTGATCTTCGCCAAATTGCAGTTCGACGCGGTTTCCATCACCGACACCTCGACGATTCTGGCTTATGTCGGCGAAGGTGAGAATCACCACCTTCCCGGGAGCAAGATCAAGACGCGCACGACCTATGAAGCCCTCGAGACCGGCGAAATCCGCACTGTGAACAGCCGCTGGATGATCGGGTGCCCCTATCTCGACTGCCCCCTCCACTCCGCGGTTATCGCGCCGCTAGTGATCCGCGACCGGGCCGTGGGCTCGCTCAAGCTCTATTACGCCCGCCCCAAAGAGATGGGCGAACTCGAGCAGACCGTGGCGAGCGGACTCGCCCGCCTGCTTTCCAGCCAGCTCGAACTCTCAGAGCTCGATTCACAGAGGCAGGCCGCACTCTCCGCCGAGCTCCGCGCTCTGCAAGCACAGATCAATCCTCACTTCCTCTTCAATGCCCTGAACACCATTGCCATGTTCTGCCGCACCAAGCCCATCGAGGCCCGCCGCCTGGTGCTGGCCTTCGCCGACTTCTTCCGGCACACCCTGCAGAGCCCCGAGGACTTCATCACCGTGCGCGAAGAACTCGAATACGTGGATAACTATTTGCAGTTGGAGAAGGCCCGCTACGGCGACGAACTCCAAGTCGAGGTGCACGTGCCCGAGGAAGCGATGGAGCTCTTCATCCCGCCTCTCACCATCCAGCCGCTGGCCGAGAATGCGGTCAAGCACGGGAAGCGGGCCGGGGGACAACGACTCTACGTCGAACTCGAGGCATCGGTAGCCGACGACCGCCTCACCGTTCTGGTGCACGACGACGGACGGGGTTTCGAGCCGGAAGTTCTCGCGGACGTGGTGGCGAATGGGCCTTCGCAAGAGCACGGCATTGGGGTGTTCAACGTTCACCGCCGGCTCCGAGCGCTCTACCAGCAACGCTCCGAATTTCTCTTGGACAGCGACGGCGGCGGAACCAGCGTGGGCTTCTCACTCCCGCTTGAACTCTGCCTGCCCGACGACACCCCCGAGTTCCTCGACAACGGCGGAGACTACCGCGAAGAAGTGCGACCCTCCGCGGATGAGGTGGTCCGATGACACCAGGGGGAGACGAAGCGCCCGGCAACTCCCGCATACCCGGCACTCCCGGCGCTCCCGGCGCTCCCGGCGCATCCGATGGCTCCAGTGAAGCCTACCTGCCCGAGCCACCCAACTTGGCCTCCTCCCGCCCGCGGCCCCAGCCGCTGCTGGGCGAACAACGCCGGACGGTGAGGGAACATCAACTGCACAGCGAGGCCGAGCGGGAACGCGCCGAGGAGTTCCACGTGGGGGCCGTCATGCTCCGTCAGCGAAGGCTCAGTCTGCTGGCGGCCGGGATGCTCTTCGGCCTGGTGGCGGCAACGATCATCCTCGAGGATCTCTTCCCCGGAGCGATGAACCGGCCGTTCTGGCACGGGTTCAGTCCCTCTTTTCTCTTCGCCGCAGTGCTGATCTATCCGATCACCTGGGTGATCGCCCTCGTCTACACGCTACGCGCGAACGCCATCGACGAACCCCGAGATCCCTAAGTGGAGGCTGCTCCCGGCCATCCGCTCGAATTCGCGCTCATCGTAGGCTTGGTGCTGCTCGTGCTGACCGGCGTTGTGGCGTGGAATCTGCGGAAGCACCAGCGCACCGCGTCCGAGTACTACCTGGCCGGCCGCAAGGTTACCGTGCTGCAAAACGCCTCCGCCATCTCAGGCGACTATCTGTCCGCCGCCTCGTTCCTCGGGGTGGCCGGGCTTGCGTTCCTGTACGGTTTTGCCGCTCTGCATTACGCCTATGGCTTCTTCTTGGGCTTTGCGGTAGTCCTCTTCTTCATCGCCGGGCCGCTCCGCAAGTTTGGCCACTACACCATTCCCGACTTCGTGGCCGGGCGGCTCCACAGCAAGACCGGCAGGGCCGTGGCCGTGTTCTGCGTGTTGGTGATCAGCCTGCTCTACGCTGCGCCGCAGATGCTCGGCGCCGGCAAGATCATGTTGATCCTGCTGGGCGTGCCCTACGAAGCCGGCATCGCGGTGGTGGCGCTCACCATCACCTCTTACGTGGTTCTGGGGGGCATGCGCGCCACCACCATCAACCAGGTGATCCAGTTCTGGGTCGCTCTGGTGGCCATCTTCGCGGTTGCCCTCAGCATCGTCGGCGACGGAAATCTGACCTACGGAGAGGTACTCGCAGGGCTGCGGGCAGCAGAAGGCCAGGGGTCTGCCGGTCTCGACGCGCTCACCCCCCACTCCCTGCCGGCCACCCTCTCCCTATTGGTGGCGCTGGTTCTGGGAACTGCCGGCCTGCCACACATACTGGTGCGTCTCTACACGAACCCCGATCGCGCCCGGGCCCGCTGGAGCGTGCTCCTCGTGCTCTTACTGATCGGCAGTTTCTACCTGGTGGCACCCTACATCGGGTTTGTCGTGCGCTACCTGGTAGTCGCCTCTACCGGCCCCGGAGGCGACGGATTCTCGCAGCCGCTCCTCGAGTGGCTGGCGCTCGACGGCAAGAACTTGGCCGTGCCCGCCGCAGCACTGCATTTCGGGGGAAGCTTCGGCTTGGGGTTGGTCGTGGCCGGCGCCCTTAGCGCGGTGCTCTCCACCGTTGCCGGACTGCTGGTAGTCACCAGCGCGGCGCTGGGGCACGACCTCTACTACACCCTCTACAATCCGCAGGCGGACGAGCGCACCCGCGTCCTCGTGGCGCGCGGCTCCACCATCGTTATGGGACTGGTGATGCTGATGGTCGGGCTCGTGGTCGAGCAAATGCAGATCGCCGTGCTGGTGGGCCTGGCCTTTGCCGTTTCGGCTTCCACCCTATTCCCGGTGCTGGTCGCGGGGATCTGGTGGCGAGGGCTGACTGCCAAGGGGGCGGTGGCCGGGATGGCGGTGGGTCTGGTCAGTTCGCTTGCGCTGATCTTCGGTCACGGCCTGCTGCCGGCCTGGATCCAGTGGGAGAACCCAGGCGGGATCACCGTCCCTCTGGCCTTCCTTGCCCTGTGGCTGGTGTCGCGGCTGGACGGGAACATCCCCGAGGATGTGGACCGCTTCATGGTGGTCGTGCACGGAAACCGAGAGGAGCGGCGCCTGCGCTCGGCGGGCCGTCTGCGCTCGCGGCGGTCGTTCGCGGAGATGAAGTAACCCGCGAAGGTTCGAACCGCGTGGCGCAGCGGGCTCCGCCGGGTCAGCCGGCCCCGCCGCGCG
>Ga0075525_10000235_pt1 | contig 21216 bp, 19 predicted proteins | sample NGEPertwo_FD_74795 | JGI IMG/M metagenome (GOLD analysis project Ga0075525, IMG submission 74795) | Arctic peat soil microbial communities from the Barrow Environmental Observatory site, Barrow, Alaska, USA - NGEE Permafrost154B-two | ecosystem: Environmental > Terrestrial > Soil > Wetlands >...
TTTCTGCCGTCAGTCTCTTTCTAAAAGAAACAAGTACGCTGGCTTCAAATGGTTTTTCCGTTTGATACCCGGGAAGGCCGATGAAGTATTGATAATATGGGTTTTCTTGAATTTGTTCCACAAGTTCCAAATCAGATAACTGATAGCGTGTTTGTATGATCAGTGCGCCAAGTGCCATCCGTAAAGGTTTCGCCACATTTCCTGTTGTACTGGGAAACAAGGCTGCATATAGTTTTTCAAATATGTTCCAAGGGATTGAATCAGCCATTTGGATCCAGCGATTATTCGGATTCATATGAAGACCTATGGGTTGATTAAAATCAGTAAATGAACTCTGTATCTTATCCGTTGCCTTATACACGGATTTCTGCTCCTTTGATGGTTTTTTTAATGATAAAGTGCAAGGAAAATTGTTTCGTTTCGAAAAAACCTATGCATTTATTATACCGCGAATCACCAAAAATGTCAGCATTTTCAACGGTTTCAGGGTTAATCAGTAGACACTAAATAGGATAATGATTTTTCTTCTGCAACGACACTCGTAACTAACCGACTGTAGTTATAATTAAATGACCTTGTATTATTTAAACCGGTTAAAAAATCAATGTCAGAAGTTCTTTTCAAACTATGCAGTAGTGTAATTGAAGTTATAAGATATTGAACCAGATAATAAACGCCTGCGCCAATGATAATTGATGTAATCCACAAAATTAAAGTGCTTTCCAATATTGTTTTTTTATCATCAATTAAAATATAAAATGTTAAGCTACTTATTTAGGACATTACAGCAGAGAGTTTACGGAAAAAGTGTATATAAAATCCTATGCAGAGGAACAAGATGACTTGGTTAATTGCATGGAGAAAGATTTGGAAAAACAAATTGAAATACCAGTTGTAACTCAAGATGAGGAATTCAAAGGAATATGAAGGAAGCTTAAAATATACAATAAAGAATTGAGAGAATCAAATGTGAATAAAATAATAAATCTGTCATAGTTGCTATAACGGATTTTTTGTTATAAAACGGAATCGTAAAGGGGGTAGATGATTTGAGAATATAAGCAGAAAATGAATAAAATATGGATAGAAAATTATGAGCTGTGAAGAAATGAAACTTAAGAAAGAGTGTAAAATAGAGTGTAAAAATAAAGAAAAAGGCTTACAGGTTTTCTGGAAGCCTTTAATATCAATGTTGTACTAAGCATCAATTTAATTTGTCTTGAGTATCATAATTTATCTATAAAGCCAGGGGGTAAGTCATCAGCAAGATCGTATCTAGCCAGGATGTGCTCTTTAATTTTCGCCAACGTAGCATCCTCGTCTCTGGCCATGATGGATTCCACAATTTCAAAATGCAACTTAATTCGCTCCAGATAACCCTTATTGCTTGTCTCATCGTGAGCAAGCATATATTGAGTACGAAGCCAGATTGAGCTTTGAATGTCGTAAAGAAATAGATTCTGACTTGTCTTCGCTAGGGCTATATGAAAGTCCGCATCTAGTGAAATGGCTTTTGTATGCTCACCCCTCGTCTCTGCGTCATAGCATTGTATTGCAATATCTTTCATTTTTAAAAAATCTGAATTGCTACCGAAGTGAAGAGCAAGTTTGGCACTGAGCAAATCGAGCTGAAGCCTCACAGTACCCAACTGTATAATTGTTTTTTGATCGTAGCTTGCTGCCTCCACCGACTTGTTGGGATTTACAAAGATAAGACCATCCTCCGAAAGTTTTTGAAAAGCTTCCCGTACAGGCGTTCTGCTTGTCCTGAATTTTTTTGCGCAACTACTTTCGGTGATTTGCTCTCCAGGTAAGTATTCTCCGGTTAGCAGAGCATCTTTGAGGTAATTATAAATTGGTGTACTTAAATTTTGATGATTCTCAGACATAAAACAACCTTCTTTCTAATTTATTAATTAATATATTACATCATATAACATATTTGGCGACAATACAATCAGTTTGTATAAATATTTAAAAATTGTTTGAAATGTTTAGAAATAGGTTAAAAAATATATAATTGTCTACAAAAAATATAATTGTCGACAATATAAAAAAATTGTTGACAATTGTTATGAATAGAATTATTATAGTCTTAAGAAAAGAAAGTATATTGATAGTTATTGCACTTAAAAAAAGTACTGAGGAGGGAAATTTGATGAAAAAATTTTTGGCTATGATTTTAACACTGGTTTTGGTATTATCGCTATTCTCTGGGTGTGGAGGTGGCACAAAGGGCTCTGGAACTGAACCTGAAAGCAAACTGCTTGTTGGTATGCTGATCAGAGATCTTGCGAATCCATATTACGTACAGTTGCAGGAGGGTGCCAAGCTGTTCCTGAATGACGTTGTTGGCGAAGGCAACTATGATCTGACTATGTATGAATCCCAAGGATCTGACGAAAAACAGATTAATGATGCAAAAGCTTTCATTGCAAGAGTAGTAGATGGCAACGGAATACTGTATGTAGACCCGAACAACGCTCCTAATGCTGCAGTAATTGCCGATCTTTGTGAAGAAGCTGGAATCTACTGGAACACAACATGGTCTTATGCCAATGGCATTTATCCAATGGATTATGAATATTATGTAATGCACGAGACTGCCGATAATGTTCAGGGCGCATATGAAACTGCAAAAGCAATGTTTGAAAGCTTTGAAACACCAGGTCAGGGAAAAGTCGTTGCGATTCAGGGGATGCTTTCAAATGACGCTTCTATCGACCGTGAAAAAGGTTGGAGAAAAGCATTGGCAGAATATCCTAACGTAGAGCTTCTTGATATTCAGCCAAGTGACTGGAGCCCACAGAAAGGTCTTACCCTTATTCAAACCTGGCTCTCCAAATATGGCGATGATATCGATGGCGTACTTGTAGCAAATGATACCGTTGCGATGGCAGTAGCTGAAGGACTTCGTGCAGAAGGCCTGAACGGAAAAGTTAAAGTAGTTGGCTTTGATGGTATCGATGATGTACTTCCAATGATTGAAAGTGGAGATATTCTTGCTACATATGGATCCAACCCATATATACAGGCTGGTTACGGTCTGGCATATGATTATGCGGCATTGAAAGGGGATATCGTGACAGCTGATCTTCCGGGAGAAGAAAGAATGATTCAAACCAAAGGAATTTTGATATCATCTGCTACATTGGCAGATTACATCGCTGAATTTGTTGACAGCAAACCTGATTATGATTACAGCGATTTGAAATTTGCTATCTCAAGCCCAATGGATTTAGATAACCTGAACTAAATAATTATAATTGGGGATTGAGTGCCTAGATCTGAATTTTTAGGTCTACGCACTCAATCCTCAAAATATCAAACAGTTAATATTCTAGTACCTATTACTTTGTTTGAAACTGGAGGGAGTGGCGATGCGTGCGCAAAATTCGGCAACTACGATTGCTGAGGAATTTCAGGAACATATAAAAAAAGCATACAAACACGACAAAATTATACAGATGGCTCCTTTAATCGTTCTAGTTGTTATTATTGGCGTGTTCTCTATATTCGCACCGGGATTTTTTAGCAGTGGAAATGTGTTGGTATTGTTGACTCAGATGTCAATCCCACTTATTGTCGCTACAGGCATTACATTTATCTTACTAATTGGTAGCATAGATTTGTCGCTGGATGGTGTGATGGGCCTGACTGCGGCTGTAACAGGGCTACTCGTCTTAAATGATAAAAATAATTTTGATCTCGGTATTTTTGGAATGGTACTGGCTGTTGTAATAGCAGGACTTTGTGGACTTATAACAGGAATAATTTTTGTCAAGTGGAAAATACCATCGTTCATGGTTTCTTTTGCTATGGCCAGTGTAACTTATGGACTGGCAATGCTTTCTTATAGGGCCTTGGCACCGATGATTAGTGATCCAATGGTCAGAATGATTGCGCTTACTAAAGTACTAGGATTGCCAATCTTTTTCTACATTTCAATGGTACTCTTTATTATTGCACTGACTGTTCAAGAAAAAACTGCTTTCGGAAAATACATATATGCGATTGGAGAAAATGAAGGCCTTGCAAAAATTACGGGCCTCAATGTGGACGCTATAAAAATCAAGGTTTTCGTCTGGTCAAGTTTATTTGTTGGGGTGGCCGGTGCATGCGGCGCTTCACAGATTGGCCGTGGCGATGTCAGCGTTGGCATTGGTCAATTGTTTCCGGCACTTGCGGCAGTTGTTGTCGGAGGAACCTCATTATCTGGTGGCAAAGGCGGCGTACAGCATACATTGATTGGCGTTATAATTATCACGATCATGAATAATGGGTTAGTACTGATTGGCGCGAATCCTTATTTCAAAAATGGGATATTGGGCTTAATATTGATTATTGCGGTTGTATTGACAGTAACTAGGAATAAAAAGCTGGTCACGAAATAACTGATTGGAGGGAATTCAAAATGAGTGATATGGAACTTTTTACCTGTGATAATATAAACAAAAGATACGATAGTACAAGAGCCCTGCAGGATGTTAGTTTTAGCGTGAAACAGGGAGAGATAGTCGGCCTAGTCGGTGAAAATGGCGCAGGTAAATCAACTTTGATGAAAATAATGCAGGGTGTTGAAAAAGCGGACACTGGCACAATGATTATAAATGGCAAGCCGTATCTGCCGCAGAATCCAAAAGTTGCAAATATACTGGGAGTGGGAATGGTTTTTCAGGAACAGTCACTAATTACTAATTTGACTGTTGCGCAGAATATATTCTTTGGCGATGAAAATAAATTTAAAACGGCAGGAATTATCAATTCGCGGAAAATGAATCAAGAGGCTAGAAAAGTACTAGATAAGCTAGGCCTGGTTGATATGATCGCCAATAAAAGAATTAGTGATATTCAATTTTCACGAAGACAAATGGTAGAAATAACAAAAGTTCTTTGCAGGGCATCCCAAGATAATGAAGGGAAATCCCTGATTCTTTTGGATGAGCCAACCTCCGTCTTGAATGCCGACGAGATTGAAGTGCTGTTTGAAGAAATGAGAAAATTAAAAAAAGAGGGAAATGGAGTAGTTTTTATTTCTCATCGATTAGATGAAATCATGGAAATTTCTGATAAAATAGTTGTATTCAAAGATGGAAAATGTGTCAGTGAATTGACAAGAGAAGAAGCAACCGAAAAAATAATCTATGAAAAAATGATTGGTAAAAATTCAGCTGATGAGTTTTATCGTATCGATAAACAGACGGTTCCTCAGGACAGTGTTCTAATAGAAACCGATAAGCTAGGGTTATTCGGCTATTTTAAAGGTGTTAGCTTTACTCTCAGAAAAGGAGAGGTAGTTGGACTGTATGGTGTCGTAGGTTCTGGGAAAGAAAACCTTAGCAGTGTCCTGGCCGGTAATGAAAAGTATACCACCGGTATGCTGAAAGTATCCGGAAAGGTCGTCAAGTTCAGTTCGCCATATCGGGCATTGAAGGCGAGAATCTCTTGCATACCCACAGAAAGAAGAGTAGAAGGACAGGTTGGTATTGCAACAATCCGGGAAAATATTTCCTACTCCAGCATGGATAATCTTTGTAGTAATGGTTTTATTTCAAGCAAAAAAGAGAAAGAACTATCGAATCGTTGGATTAAGGGTCTCAACATCAAATGTGTGGGTGCGGAGCAGCTCGTTGAAAACTTATCAGGTGGCAATGCTCAGAAAGTTGTATTTGCAAGAGTCTTATCCAGCAATGCTGATGTGATTATCTTGAATCATCCGACAAGGGGTGTTGATGTTGGTGCCAAAGAAGAAATCTACGAGATAATTAGAGAAGCAACAGCTCGAGGAATTGGCATCATCCTACTTGGAGATACTCTAGATGAATGCATAGGACTCAGCAATAAAATACTAGTAATGAAGGACGGTATCGTCACGAAGATATTTGATGCACCGCCTGACAACAAGCCAAATCAGATTGATATCATACAAGTTATGATGTGAAAAAGAAAGTATGGTCTCTTTATGAAAAGATTAGTTGAAAAGAGGTGTGATACATTGCAAATTAATACTATAAAAGATGGGAAGGTCTTTAATCTGCTGAAGGAATATGTCAGTTTCATTGTAGCGGCAGCACTATTAGCCATCATCACGTATATCAATCCCAGGTTTATGAGCCCTGGGAATATATCGAATATCCTTTCGAATATGAGTGCACTATTGCTTTTGTCTATCGGGGTTACATTCATACTGCTCATCGGCAGCATTGATTTGTCCATCGGGGCAATGAGTTCCTGTGCCTGCGTTATATTCGCAGTGACACTCTCACATATTGGTTGGCTTGGTCTCGTTTCAGCCTTATTATTTGGTGCTACAGCAGGATTATTTAGTGGTTTACTGTATGTTAAACTCAAGATTCCATCATTTATAGCGACATTTGGTACTATGAGTATCTGGCAGAGCTTGGCTCTGATTATATCAAATGGCTCGCCTCAGCAGATTGGTAAGGATTTATGGATCTATACCCAGTGGTTCAAAATTAAACTGGGAATCCTGCCGTTGCCGTTCTTGCTTACCATAATCATTTTCATCATCCTACTGGTTGTCGAGAAGAAAACAAAATTCGGGAGGTCTATGTATGCTATTGGTGGAAACGAAAGTGCCGCTAGGATGGCCGGATTAAATGTAGACGGAACTAAAATAATGGTATTTGTATTGATGGGACTATTTTCTGCAGCGGCAGGAATACTCTTCGCCTGCAATTTGAAAAGCGGCATTCCTACGGTCGGTGCACCGTTTACCTTGACAGCAATCGCGGCTGTTGCTCTTGGAGGGACGCCCCTGAGCGGAGGCAAAGGAGGACTGATGAAGACGCTTGCTGGTGTCATTCTGGTCATTTTGATGCAAAACGGTATGAATGTTATCGGTGTTGATGTTTTCTGGCAGAAAATAACCTTTGGCTTGATTATACTGGTCGCTTTAGGCATTACAACAGATAGGAAAAGACGTAACTTGGTTGTGAAATAATAAATGGAGGTTTTTGAAATGGTCCGAAAAAGTATCATTGAGATTATAACTAATACAGCTGGCGAAAAAGATGCAGTTATTTGGGAAAATGCCAATACACCTGAAGAGCTTCTGAATAAGTGTAGCTTGTTCGGTAGGATGACACTGAAAAAAGGTTGTAGAGTTGGTTATCACCAGCATTCGGGTGATATTGAAAGCTATTATATAATTTCCGGAAAAGGGATATACAATTGTAACGGTTTAGACACAGAGGTCGAGAGTGGCGATATGGCCTATGTCAGCAATGGAGATTATCATGATTTGATTTGTACAAGCGAGGAAAATCTTGTCGTAATGGCACTGATTGTATTGGATAACTAAGAGAGGTAAAAATCGTGAAAAATAATATAAATGATTTGAATATATTTGCAGCTAATATCAGAATTACAATTCTGAATGGAATGAAGGAGCTTGGATTCGGGCATATAGGAGGAGCTATGTCCATGGTGGAACTCATGGCAGCTTTGTATGGTGAATGCATGAATATTGATCCAAATAATCCAGGATGGGAGGATCGTGATTGGTATGTGCAGTCAAAAGGTCATGCAGGACCTGCCATATATGCTACGCTAGCCTTAAAAGGCTATTTCCCTGTGGAAGAAATGCTGACGCTCAATAAAGGTGGCACTAATCTTCCGAGTCACTGTGACCGCACTAAAACAATAGGTATCGACATGACGACTGGATCTCTGGGTCAAGGCATGTCAACGGCGATAGGAGTAGCACTGGGTAATAAACTTAAAGAAAAAGACAATTATACTTATCTCCTGTTAGGCGATGGGGAATGCAACGAGGGACAAGTTTGGGAAGGCGCGTTATTCGCGCCACAGCACAAACTGGATCATCTGATTGCATTCATTGATAATAATGAAAAGCAATTAGATGGCTACTGCAAGGATATTTGTGACATGGGTAATCTCAGACTTAAATTTGAAGATTTTGGCTGGTACTCACAGGAAGTGGACGGTCATAACATAAAGGCGATTGTTGATGCCGTTGATAAGGCAAAGACTGTTATAGGAAAGCCATCCATGATTGTCTTGCACACGGAAAAAGGAAAGGGTTGCACTTTTACAGAAGGGGTATTTTATAACCATCACGTCACATTTACTAGAGAACAGGCAAATAAAGCTATCTCTGCCCTTGAAGATCAAATTAATATTAGCGAGGAGTGTGAGAATAAATGTCAATAATAGTTGCAAACGAAATAAAAACTGAAGAAAAAGAAATGAGAGCAGTATTTGCAGAAGTCCTCGATGATTTGGCGGCAAAGGATAACCGGGTCATCTATTTTGACGCGGATTTGATGAATTCCGTTGGCATGGTTGGATTTTCCAATAAATATCCTGAGAGAACCTTCAACTGCGGTATTCAGGAAGCCAATATGATTGGCACCGCTGCGGGCACATCAGCTGTGGGAATGATTCCGTTTGTTCACACCTTCGGGTGCTTCGCCACCAGGCGTGTCCATGACCAAGTATTCATATCTGCTGCATATGCCAAACTGAATGTACGGATTATTGGTAGTGACCCAGGAATCACAGCGGCCTTCAACGGTGGAACCCACATGCCGCTTGAAGATATAGGACTAATGCGTGGAATACCTGAAGTCACAGTTATTGAGCCAGTTGATACGGTCATGCTGGCGGATATTCTACGTCAGACTAAAGACATGTATGGCGTTTTTTATATTAGATTAGTACGTAAAAAAGCAGAAAAAATATTTATGGAGGGCAGTACTTTTGAAATCGGCAAAGCGGCAGCCCTGCGAGATGGCAATGATGTAACCATCATGGCGACCGGAATAATGGTTGCCGAAGCTCTTCGAGCGGCGGACATGCTTAAGAGTGAAGGGATTTCGGCAAGGGTTCTCAATATTTTCACTCTAAAGCCGATTGATATTGAAGCCATAACTAAATCAGCTACTAAAACTGGTGCCATTGTCACTGCTGAAAATCACAATGTGATAAACGGACTTGCGTCTGCCGTCGCAGAAGTGACTGCCGCATATTGCCCAGTTCCGCTGGAGCATGTGGGCGTACATGATGAATTTGGCGAAGTAGGTTCTTTGGATTATTTAAAAAATAGATTTAAAATGACTGCAGATGAGATTGCCATTTTAGCAAGAAAAGCGATTGCGAGAAAGAACAAAATAGGGAGGTGAATGAAGATGAAAGCAGCTTATTATAAAGAAAAAGAAGAAATTGATTTAGTCGAGATGCCTATACCGGAATTGAAGAAAGGTGAGGCGCTGATTAAAGTTAAATATGCTTCAATTTGCGGATCTGATCTTCATGTATATCATGGAAAACATCCGACTGCAACTTTCCCCATTGTTCCTGGACATGAATTCGTTGGAGAACTGGTAGGAATCCACGACAACGATTCCACGAAAATTGAATTGGGTGAAATGGTTGTCGCACAACCATTTTCTTCTTGCGGAATTTGTGAAGCTTGCATAACAGGAAATGATAATGTCTGCAAGGATTTAAAACTGCTTGGAATTCATCGTGATGGTTGTTTTGCCGAATACGTTGTGGTTTCTGCAAAGAAGATGTATCGTATTCCGAAAAACGTTGATCCTAAACTGGCGTCTTTGGTTGAACCTCTTGCTGTTGCTGTTCATGATGTCAGACAAAGCAATCTGAAAGTTGGACAGAGAGCATTAATAATGGGGGGGGGTCCTATTGGATTGTTCATCGCCATGGTTGCACAGCTTGCCGGCGCGCAGGTTTACATATCGGAGATAAATCAGTTTAGATGTGATTTTGCAAGGGAAATGGGGTATAAAACTATCAACCCAATGGATCAGGATTTTGACCAGCAGATCGCTGAAATTACTGACGGAAAAGGATTTGATGTGGTATTTGAAGTATCAGGAAGTAAAGCCGGTATAGCCTCCATGACAAATCTGGCAAAGGTTTCTGGCACGGTGATGATTGTTGGCATGGCTGGGGATCTTTATACTGTGGATACCATGGCAATCTTCCTGAAGCAGCTGAAAATCATCGGCGTCAGGATTCATGCCCAGGAAGCCTTTGCAGCAGCCGTGGATATTCTGGTAAGTAGTGAACTCAATGATCAGCTCTCTAAACTGATTAGCAAGACTTACAGTCTTGCTAATATAAAGGAAGCATTTAGTTATATTCTTTCGAATGATGACTATTTCAAAATAGTATTGGAGGTTTAAAATGAGAATAGTAATAACTGGAGGGACCTCCGGAATGGGGAGAAGTGCTGTAAACCTTTTCCTTAAAGAAGGCTGGAAAGTTATGATTGCTGACTTAAATGAAGAAGTTGGAGAAGCAACGCTGAAGAATCTGCAAGGGAAGGGATATCAGGATGTTTACTTTTGCAAGTGTAATGTAGCTAAGGAAGAAGACGTTAAAAAACTTTATGAATATACAATGGAGAAAATAGGTGGCACGGATAGTGTTATCAACAATGCAGGTGTATGGGTTGGTGGTATGCTTCATGAAACAAAGGATGATGACTGGAACAGGGTTTTTGATGTAGATGTGAAATCCATTTATTTAACTTCTAAATATTTTGTACCATATATGATAGAAAATAAAGGCGGTACGATTGTTAACACCGCTTCAGTTTCAGGAATGCTTGGGGATCATAATATGGCAGCTTATAATGCTGCAAAAGGTGCTGTAGTCAACTTGGTGAAAGCCATGGCTCTTGATTATGGAAAATTTGGAATTCGAGTTAATAATGTCTGCCCAGCAGCCTGCGCAACACCCATGTTTTTGGCAAATGATGACGCAACAATCCAGGCATTTAACGATGCCAATCCATTAAAACGAATCTGTACGCCAGATGAAGTGGCAAAAGCCATGTTCTTTCTTGCATCGGATGCATCGACCTCCTGCAATGGCGTAAATCTACAAATTTCCGGTGGGCTTGATGTTCATACTGGACAGCCAGTTCAAGGATAAAAAAGGTATTAAGGAGGATTTAAGATGAAACATAAGATATTATTACTTGGACTAGGCTTCTGGGCGCAAAACTGGCTGAAAGTGATAGACCAGACGGAGAATGTCGAGTTGGTTGGAGTTGCTGGATCCGAGGAGCAGGTTGAAAATGTCTGCAAAGAGTATGGAATCCCCAAAGAAATTGCTTTCACTGATTATAAAGAAGCCATAGAAAAAACCGATGCAGAGATTATGGTTATCGTTATTCCAGCTGCTCTTCATGTAGATGCAGCCAAGAGAGGAATGGATAAGGGATTTCATATAATCATGGAAAAACCACTTGCTACTAGTCTCGAAGAAGCAAAAGAACTACTTGCCTATAAAAGTAAATATCCAAAACTCAAGTTCATGACATCGCAGAATTATCGATGGAGGCCATATACCCAGACAATAAAAAAAGCCATACAGGAGGGTATGATAGGTACTCTCGAAACGATTACTCTTGAGTTTAGGAAACAGGAGGATTTACAGGGCTATAGGGCTGGATTGGACATGCCGTTATTGCGTGACTGTTCTATCCATCATTTTGATTTACTTAGATATTTTACCGGGGCAGACTGCAAGGAAATGTTTTGCCGTGTGTATAGGCCACATTGGAGTACTTTTAAAGGCAAACCAAATACCGATGCCATCATGACAATGACAGATGGCACGAAAGTCGTCTATAATGGGACATGGGCTGCAAGGGGCAGGGAATCTTCATGGGATGGCAATTTTGTAATAACCGGAGATAAAGGTTGTTTGACATTGGATGCAGCCAACTCAGTTCGTTTCTTTGAGTTTAAAGCTGGAGCTGTAAGCTTCGAAGCAAAGCTTGAGGAAGGTGTCCTGCTGGAACAAGTATACATGGAAGCGACGGAAATGCAGTATGGACTAATGCAGTTCATGAAGGCAATAGAAGCGGATATAGAGCCTGAGACGAAGCTGGAGGATAATATCAAAAGTTTTGAAATAGTATGCGCCGGCATGGCTTCCGTAGAGTCTGGTAAGAATGTAGAATTATAGAGATTATAATTGGAGGTGTTAGCTATGACAATGTCAAAGAGGATGGAAAAATTAAAAAAAAGATTATTTGATGTAGAGTATCATGACCCTGGCGTATGGCACTTCACGGATACTAATATTTTAGATGAATGGTCTGAGATTATCAGTGAACCAATGGTCGTCAGAAAGAGTTACGCTCAAAAATACATGGGAGAGAGGCTGCCTGCCATCATTAAGGATGATGAGCTGATTGTAGGTAATCCCAATCAGAATAGTGTTGGTTGGGGGACAGTCATGCCCAAATACTATACTGCAGAAGAAGGAGAACAGGCATCAAGATATCAACTTAATGAATGCTCCGTATGGGGGCATCATCCACCGGATTGGGGCAAAATCATAAAAATCGGTACCCGAGGCGTCAAAATGGAAATCATGGCAGCGATTGAAAAGGAAATGAACAGCGAAGAGTCGAATACTATGAAATTAAATGAGTATAAGGCCATGCTGATTTCTTTGTCAGGGCTAGAAGCTTTTGGCAGAAGACATGCCCAGGTGGCCTTGGATAAAGCATATGAATGTGTAGATCCAATCCGAAAAAAAGAATTGATGACGATTTATAAAAATTGCAGTAAGGTGCCGATGGAACCTGCGGACACCTTCTATGAAGCTGTCCAGGCATATTGGTTTACCTATTGCATGATCAACAGCGGTGGGGAATATGTGCCCCTTGGTAGGGCTGATCAGTTCATCTATCCATTTTACAAGTCTGATCTCGAAGCCGGCCTGATTAGTAAAGAAGAGGCAAGGGATATTCTTGCAAGTTTTCTTGTAAAATGCAATGAGCGGGTAATTCAGGACACAAAACTGGCGGAAAATCACTATAATTATGGTCTGTTTTCCCAGGGGACTATACCAGAAGAAAACAATATGAGTAGTGGTACGAACCAGACGGGCGGTTACGCCATCAGGGCGCTGACCTGGCAGGAAAAAGAGAGCATTAACTCTGACGCAAACTTCAACTATGGACAATCTGGAAATGACTGGTTGATGAATTGTATCGTCGCGGGTCAATACGCTGACGGCACAGATGCCACAACAGAGATATCCTATATGTTTGTCGAGATCATGCATGAGATGAGTCTGATAATGCCTACGCTAGCCGTGCGGATTCACGAAAATACGCCGAGAACATTCATAGATAAAGTCGCCGCCGTCTTGCGATATGGACAGGGCGAGCCAATTATTTATAATGATGAAGCAATCATTCCAGGCTTTGTTGCTCTGGGAATTCCAGTCGAGGTCGCCAGGGACTATTCGAATGATGGCTGCTGGGAAACTCTGATTCAAGGAAAGAGTCACTTCAGCTATGCCCATGTCTTGAATATCAGATGCATTGAATGGGTATTGAATCAAGGAATCTCCCAGCATAATCAGGTAATGGAAGGTCTAGACACCGGACCTCTGGAAGAACTAAAGACCTTTGAGGATTTCTACATGGCTTATCAGAATCAGACAAATTTTTATATTGATCGCCAATGCAGAACCAGATTGGAAAATTACGGTCTGAGTTATATGATCGCCCCTGATCCACTGATGTCTTCCATTACGGACGATTGCGTCGCAAAAGGCAGTGACATAAGCCAAGATGGTGCAAGGTATGTCTTCCATCAACTGCTGGCAACAGGTTTTTCCGCAGCGGTTGATTCACTGATGGTAATTAAAAAGCAGGTCTATGATAAACAAGAATACTCTTTGAGCAAGTTGCGGGATGTCATGTTAGCTAACTGGGAGGGGTATGAAGAGCTGAGAGCAGAAGCTCTCAATAAGGTACCGAAGTTCGGCAATGATATTGACGAAGTCGATGAGATCGCTATTAGAGTGTTGGATGATTTTGCCGATTATGTCATGAAATGGAACAGCAAAAATGAGCGAATCTTTTTTGTAAGTGGTATAGGCACTTTCGAAAACTACGCTGCGCTCGGAAGGGATATCTCTGCGACGCCGGATGGCAGATATCAAGGTGATCCGGTCGCACCAAATTACTCACCGATGCCCGGGCTTGATGTTAATGGACCAACGGCAACCATCAAAAGCGTAACGAAACCTAACCTTCTTCGTTATTACAGCGGTACACCTCTCGATATTGCAATGAATTCACATGATGTCGAAGGCGAACCGGGAATCGTCAGACTGGCGGGCATCATCAGAGCCTTCTGTGAGCTGAAAGGCCAGATCATGACAATTACCAGTACAAACGTCACGGACTTGAAGGACGCTAAAATCAACCCTGAGAAGCACAGGAGCCTGAGAGTCAGAATGGGTGGCTTGTCGGCTTATTTCATTGCTATGTCTCCTGTTCAGCAAGATAACATCATAAAGAGGTTTAGCAGATGAAAGGCTATGTTTCCAATATACAAAAGTTTTCAGTAAATGACGGCTATGGCATACGGACAATCGTCTTTTTACTTGGCTGCAATTTAAAATGTCAATGGTGCCAGAATCCGGAGACATTAAAGCTCAAACCCCAATTGATGTATGTTAATGATCTATGCAAAGTTTGTGGAAGATGTGAAACCATCTGTCCTAAAGGCGGGCCTTTGAAATTCGATAACGGTGTTCCTTCTCTTGACAGTTATGGGTGCAACAACTGCTTTGAATGTGTTGAAATATGCCCATATGATGCACTTAAAGCATCTGGGAGGGAAATGACTGTCGAAGAGGTTGTCCTAGAGGTTATGAAAGATGAAGTATTCTACCGGCAGACCGGCGGCGGACTTACCATGAGTGGCGGAGAACCGTTGCTACAAATTGATTTTACGCTGGAGATACTGAAGACAGTGCATGAGAAAAGTATTGGAACCTGTATAGAAACAGCCGGGAACGTGCCATGGTTTGATTTCGAAAAGATTCTGCCATTCATTGATTTGATTCTTTATGATATAAAATTTTTCGATTCAACCCTTCACCTGACGTGGACGGGAACAGACAACGATTTAATCTTATCCAATTTTGCGAAGCTGGCACGGAGTGGCAAAGAGGTAATCGCCAGAGTGCCACTTATACCGACGGTAAATGACGCGCTTGAGTTCAGAAATATCGTGGATTTTATTGCTGGTTTCCCTGCAATCAGGGAATTGCACATTCTGCCTTTTCACAATTTGGGCAGCTCAAAATATGAGCATCTTGGAATGTGTTACAATATGTCGGATTGGATTGAAGATAATGACACGGCGGTAAAGGAATGCCAGAAATACGCAGAGCAAGCGGGATTTAGAGTCAGTGTCGGTGGTGCTGGATTTTAGAGCATTCTAAGAATAGGAGGAATGAATATGAAAGAATTTAAATTATTCATTAATAACGAATGGCTGGATGGCGAAGGCGGTAAGACTTTCACCAGTAATAATCCATGCACTGGTGAACCAATCGCAACGCTTGCCTTTGCTTCCGCAAGCGATGTGAAGAAGGCTACCAAGGCAGCTTGTGAAGCCTTTAAAAGCGGTATTTGGTCAGATATGGAAATTGATGAGAGATCGAAATATCTCCACCGTGTTGCGGATATTATGGAAAGTAGATTTGAAGAACTTTGCCGGTGGGAAGCGATGGACACTGGAAAACCAATACGGGAATGTCGTCTTATTGATATTCCGCTGTCAATCAGAGCCTTTAGATTTCATGCCGATGCTATGAAATCAATCCGGGGTCAAGTCATTACCATCCCAGGCAAAAATAAATTTGATTATGTGACATATGAGCCTTATGGCGTTGTTGCATGTATTTCTCCATGGAATTTTCCACTGCATCTGCTGACACGTTCAATCTGCCCCGCATTGGCGGCAGGCAACACCGTCGTATGCAAAGCAGCGACTGCAACGTCTGTAACGGCACAGATTCTGGGTGAAATATTTCTTGAAGCCGAAGTTCCGGCAGGCGTTTATAACGCGGTATCAGGAAAAGGAACAGTGGTTGGCGAAGAATTCCTTTCAAGTGATCATGTGCAGGTAGTCACCTTGACCGGCAGTGAATTGGTTGGAAGGAGACTGCTCGAAGCATCCTCACAGGCAAGGATGATGAAGAAACTGGTACTTGAACTAGGTGGTAAAAGTGCCAGTATTGTGGAACCTGATTGTCATTTTGAAGGTGCTGTGAACGGTGTGACCTTGGGCTACTGCATGAATCAAGGAGAAGTTTGCTGTTCGACCAGCCGACTTTTACTAGCAGATGAAATATATGATGATTTCATGGCTGCCCTGATTAAAAAGGCCGAGTCAATCCGTATCGGAGATTCTCTCGATGAGGAGACTAGAATGGGGTCACTGATTGATAAGAAACAGCTGAAAACTCTCATGCAATATATCGAACAAGCAGTTGAGCAGGGAGCTAGAATCCGTTGTGGTGGATATCCGTTAACTGAATCGCCTTTTGACAAAGGAGCTTTCTTTGTACCGACTATCATCGACAATGTGACGCCAGAAATGACGTTGTTTCATGAAGAAGCATTCGGTCCGCTACTGGCTGTCACGCGATATAAAACACTTGCGGAAGCCATCGAGTTGGCCAATGCAACAAGCTACGGATTGGGTGCTGCTATCTTCAGTGAAAACCCGAGGAAGCTCTACTGGACCGCCAAAAAGCTTGACGCTGGTACCATCTGGATGAACACCAGTGCCATGTCCAATATCGAGTCACCCTTCGGCGGCAATAAAAACAGTGGCATTGGTCGTGAAGATGGTGTTGAGGGACTGATGGAATATCTGAAAGTCAAGAATCATATCATGTATGTCGGCGAACCATATTTCGATTTATTTGACTAACTTTGACGTTAGAATTGATATGAAATTTATACAAGAATTTCCATCAGGAATTAAATTTTTATCTTCCAACTCAAGCAAAAATTTGGTGATATTAATGTCAGACATAGTAAAAGGATCCCTTCATGATTTGGTTTTGTCACTTTAATCGCAAATTGGAGACTTTTGTTATGTTTATTTAATTTTCTGTTGACTATACAGAAATTACGGAATCAAAAAGACGAGGTGTTCTCTTATGGAATAAAACCTCGTCTTTCGTTGTCGACATTTATCTGTGCAACTTATTGAATACAAAATTGGTTTATTATGTTATTATTCCATTTTGCTCTGACGTCCTTCGCCCGTCCAAGCCTCCAGCCCACCATCGATGGAAATGCAAGCGCCATTTATGTAGGTTGATCTTTCGGAGGCTAAATAAAGGATCAGATCCGCAACCTCGTCCGGCGTCCCGATTCGACCAGCAGGATTGTTATTGTTAAACATATTGAGAACCTCTTGCGTCGTGCCTGTCATGAACATCTTTGTTTTCGTTGCGCTCGGACATACAGCATTCACTCGAACGCCTTTGTGCATATAATCTAATGCCATGGAGCGGGTCAGATTATTGATGGCTGCCTTGGAGGTGCTGTAGATAGCGCAATTATAACCGCCTCTTTTACCGCAAATCGAAGACACACTGACTATGTTGCCTTTACCGCGTGCCAGCATCTGGGGAAGAAAGTATTTGCATGTCAGGAATATACCTTTGACATTGACTCCCATCTGAAGATCAAAGTCTTCTTCAGATGTCTCATGTACTTCACCACCGAGGAAAATGCCAGCGCAGTTTACCAGAACATCACAGCCGCCAATCTTTTCTTTAGCAAATTCCGTCAACGCTTTCACATCGTCGGCTTTTGAGGAGTCGCACCTGAAAAAGTGTAGGTTTTCTGATTCGGCATATGATTTGAATTCCTTTAAAAATTCAGTTGCTAAAGTACTGCTTCTGGATGTGAAAACGACTCTATCACCCTGCTCAAGAAATTTTTTCACAGTGCTCCTGCCTATACCTGAACTTCCTCCAGTCACAATGATATTTTGTTCCATATCAATTCTCCTTTTAATTTTCTCTATTTGCGCAACGTATTATGATTGAATTAACCAATCAAGTCCAAGTTCGACTAATTTGGCCTTCGTGGGTACACCCTCTAAATCGAGGCCGGCCATCTCATAATAAAGTTTTTTCGTTCGATCAAAATCTGAACGGCTGACAGTCAGTCCATCACTGACGCCACCAGAAAGCGGTTCGTCGAAAAGACGTTTCGGTAAATCATCATCCTTGGAGGTGAAACCTTCTCTTGCATTAAAGACTCTCATCATGGCCAATCTTCTCTCAGCTATCGTAATAAGTTCCAAAAACTGTGTTTTCATACCCGTTGCTGCATTGATTGCATTGGTTAAATCACTAAAGTCGTAGATAGTCCAGAATCCGAAGGTGAGGCAGCAAACGCTGGCAGTATCGAATAAGCTATAAGCCCGCTGGGTCAGCCAATAGAGTCTGACCTTCTCATCATTAAGTTGATAAGGGTTTTGAGCCTTCATCAAACCGAAGCTTTGAAGTTGATAGGGTATTGGATCGGTTGCAATGGATGCGTCGAAGTTGGAGGATACATGGTCAGCCCCGAAGGCTACCGTCGCATAGGCTAGAGCAAGAGAACTCTTGTTGTGGGGCATATGAGCAGGAAATTCCTTACCTTTTACGTGGATGGCAAAGTCCATGGCGCTTCCACCGAGCTTTTCGGACATACGTTTGGTTCCTTCAGCAATCAGGTTACCAAAACCTTCCCGCTTGCCTGTCATATGAGCCAGTTTGATGACTACTTCGGCATTACCGAAGTTCAAAGCTAGACCGTCGGTATCCTTCAATGTGAGGATTTCCTTTTCAAAACACTCCATCGCATAGCCGACAGTGCCACCGAAAGAGATGGTGTCCATTGTATATTTGCTGCATACTTCATTGATTTTAATAATATCCAATTTGTCAGTAATGCCAAGGTTCGGTCCACACATTCCAACAGTTTCATACTCAGGTCCGCCATATTCTGGATCCACTGCGTCCGTGTTGCAGATATTCCTTTTGCAACTCTGGGCGCAGGCGTAACAGGTGCCGGGTTTGATATAGCTATTGGTCCACTCAGCCGCAAGTAGATTTTCAACGCCGTTCATAATGCCGCTTGTCCAGTTTTTAGTGGGGATACAGTTTGCCGCATAAAGTTCGTCTGCATTAACATTGGTGCCGAGGGATTTGAAACCCTGATAGCCACTCAGGCTTTTGACTTTTTCAACACCCGATTTCGCAAGAGCTTTTAAATACTCAGGGTCTTCAAATTCTATAGGCAGCGTTCCACGGACTGCAATGGCTTTCAAATTTTTGCTGCCCATAACGGCCCCCATACCGGTTCTGCCATTAAAATGGGCCAGCTCATTAGAAATACAGGCATATTTTACTAGGTTTTCACCTGCAGGTCCGATTTGTGCAACTCTGATGTATTTGTCACCTAGTTCGGAACGAATCTGCTCTTGTGCTTCCTTAGTATAGCTTCCCCAAATATGGGAAGCGTCCCGCAATTCACCTACTCCGTTATTAATCCATAGATAAACCGGTTTCTCGGCTTTCCCATTAATCACAACGGCGTCAAAACCTGCTTTTTTAAGTTCGGGAGCCCAGTAACCGCCGGCTTCGCTGGTGCCAATCCCGCCTGTCAAGGGCGATTTTGCCGAAACGTTGTGTCGTGCGGCCCCACTGATGGGGGCTCCGGTAATCGGTCCAACCGCAAAGGTAATCACGTTATCAGGACCAAGGGGATCCACATTGGCCGGTATTTCGGTTAGAGCATAATAAACACCAAAACAGCTGCCACCTAAATACTTGCGGTAAAAAGACTCTCCCGGCTCTTCAGCCCATATTTTGCTTGTAGTCAAATCCACATGTAGAATTCTTCCTGCATAACCTTTAAACATAGTATTCACCTCACATAAATAATTAGAATTAGAAGGATAAAAGGCTCAACCACCTGATATTGGTATGAATACGCAAAATTCATCATTCTCTGCGATGATGTCAGTTTCCTTATTGATCGGGACGCCTTTTTTCAGTACGACAAAATTGGCTACACCAGTATCTCCAATTAAATCTACAATTTTTGCTTGTAATGCTCCATAATCCGGATCAATGTCAGCAACGATTTTTTTAGAACCTAAATTAGAACTCAACACGCCAAGAAACCTAATTTTGATTAGCATTTTTTATCCTCTCTTTTTAATAACTATAGCATAATTGGTATAAATTGTCGACTATTATTTAAGATTGTATACTAAAACGTTAAAAAAATATTGGAGATTAACACCGCAATACAAAATGGATTCTCCAACCTTGATAGGGTAAGATTAAAACGGAATGCAGCAGATTAGGGGGGGATATATAAATTTTCATAAAAAAATTCGAAATAAAGAGCATTTTGGGGGATTATTTGATATAATATTGTATACAAACAAATAATATAGTCGACAATATCAGAATTTCGTAATGAATACGTGATGATAGATGTCTGAATTATGTTATTACCAATTGAAGAGCGGAAGGAGAATGGATCGATGGGAATGGATTTTAAGCAATGCAGTTTACTTGCATTAAATGAGATGGAAAAATCAGTTAAAAAATATGGAAGGGCCGGTGTAGGCGCAATTCTTTATGCTGAAAAAGAAAACGATATGGAGTGGCTATCAGCTTTTAGAATAATAGGGGACTCAAAGGTAATATTGGAGGATGGAACTGGCTACAATTTTATATCACTGGCCTATTCAAAAGCCTCTGAATCTATCGAAACCGGAAAAAACAGTGGTGCCCTTGAGCGCCCACTGATAGAGGGGGAATTTGGCTATGAAGGCAGCGCCATAGCAGAGTACCAGGGTAATGTTATCATCACATCATTCAGCGGGATTACGGGAGACGTGGATTATAAGATTGCTAAAGCAGCCTTGGATCTTTTGATGTCCAGTTTGCAAGATTGAAAATAAACAATCAATTGTTTTTGCATATAAAGATTACATGAAAGCCGGAATTCTACCCAATATTCTTGACCCATGCATATTGGGAAATGACCTATTAGAAATTATAAGTTTTTAGACATTGAGGCATTCATCAATAAGTTGTCAGAGCATCTTGAGATAATAAATCAAGAAGGAACTAGCAACTAATCATGGAGAAAGATTATCTGAAATGAATTCCCTAAAGTTGATTCAGAGATTGCAGCAGTGTATTCTGCAATAATTATTTCCCTATTGGGGGTGCGGACAAAATCCTGGACTAAAACTAAAGCAGGAGGTGTCGCATGTTTTCTTATGAAGAACGAATAAAAGCCATCAAATTACTTATTCAATATGATAGAAGTTACTCTAGCGT
>Ga0075525_10000238_pt1 | contig 21167 bp, 29 predicted proteins | sample NGEPertwo_FD_74795 | JGI IMG/M metagenome (GOLD analysis project Ga0075525, IMG submission 74795) | Arctic peat soil microbial communities from the Barrow Environmental Observatory site, Barrow, Alaska, USA - NGEE Permafrost154B-two | ecosystem: Environmental > Terrestrial > Soil > Wetlands >...
AACCGATGCTGACGCCGGGGCAATCGAGGGCCAGACCCGGGAGCGTGTGCAGACGATGTTCCAGGAAGCCGGGATCGAGCTGGCGGCCTTGGACGTACGCGTGAAAAGGACCGATCCTCGGCGACTGAAGAGGAGAGTGAGGTGACCATGGCCATCGCCGGGCGGATAGTCCTTGCGGTACTCGCCTTACTCCTTATTGCCGTCCCCGTTTGGTTCCTGCTCGTCAATTTTGAGGTGCTCGATGGAGACTTTATCCTGGACCCCCTGCGCAGCGAGGTGGTACAGCCGTTGGCAGGTGTGACGACGGCGGACTTCACCAGCTCAGTTCGCTTCATCATCGCTCTGGCCGGCTTAGCGGTCGCGCTCGTCGGCGTGCTCTGGCTCTTGGCGATCATCCGCAGTAGAGATTTCTGGGTCCCGGACGCGGTAGTCGAGGACGAGCCGGGTAACGAGACCCTCCTGAGGCCCCGGGCAGTTCAGCGGTTAGCCGAGGCGGCGGCCATGGAAGCAGGGGCCAAGGAAGCCAGCGCGAGTCTGAGCGAGAACGAGGGCGCTTTTGACGTCCAGCTCGATCTGACCGCTTCTCGCAGTTCGGTCGACCTGCGCACACAGGCGCAGGCCGCCCGCGCCCGCGTCCTGGAGGATCTGGCAAGCCAAGGAGTGCGCACCGGGTCGGTCGAAGTCGTAATAACAGAGTCGGCGGCGCCGGCCCGGGTCCGCTGAGCGGACGTCGCGCACGTACCTCCACCGAAACCCATAACAGGGAGCAGATCTTGACATGAGTAACTTCGACCGCAAGCAGTGGGGCGCTCTCATTGGCGCATTGTTTATGTTTATCGCAGTCTGGATCGGTCTGGAATGGGCCCTTCTGGTCGCGGCCGGTGGTATAGCCGGTTACCTCGTCGGAGCGGTGCTCGAGGGCGAGATCAAGGTGACCCAGGAACGCGACGGCAGCAGGACACGGCCTCGCTGACGGCGGGGCCGCCTGATCAGCGGCCCTGAGCTTCGCGCTGTGGCCTGCGAGAGTTGGGTTCAGTACAGACTCAATCCAGGCGTCGGACCGTTCCGCCCTTAAACTCGACTGGTGCTTCCTCGAGAGCGCGTTGCGCTTCTTTGGCCCTCCCGCGGAGGGAGAACTCATACCCCACGATCTCCCGGTCGTGGCAGTCGATGACACAGGCCAGGTGACCCCAGCCGTCTTCTCCGCACTCGACGTGGGTCACGTCCATGGCCCAGCGCTCGTTGCTCCGCTCGGCGCGACTCCGGAGACCCTTCACCCGAGGACGAGGAGTGTGCCGGCGCTCGTGGCAGAACCAGCCCTTCAGTCGGAGGATGCGATACACGGTCTTGCGGTTGACCAGGAGACCGTCCCGGAAGCGCAAGAGCGCCCAAAGGCGGCGGTAGCCGAAGGTGGGGTGCTTCTGGATGAGCTCCTCGATCCTCGTGGTGAGCAGATGGTCGAAGGTCGGCTCCTTCTGCGCTTTGGAACACCGATCATTCATAGCTGAGCGCGGCACGGAAAGGAGACGGCAGACCCGGCGTTCGGAGGCGCAAGGAAACACCTCTCTCACTCGTCTGACGTCTCCGGGGCGAAAGGGCGTCCCTTCTGGGCCTCCTTGATGATGTCGATGTCGAGCACCAACTCGCCCACCTTCTGTTTCAGTTTCTTGATCTGCTCGTCCTTCTGGGCATCTTCGTCCCGGGGCTTGGTGCGGAGCGCATTCTCGGCCGCGAGGAGGAACTTCTCCCGCCAGTCCTCGACTTCGGCGACGGTGAGGCCATGCTTACGGGCCGCCTCCTGCACCGAGGTCTCACCCCTGATAATGCTGAGGACCAATGCAGAGCGCCTCTTGGCCGTCCAGCGTTGGACTTCATCGGGTAGTTCGTCCGTCATGTCCACCACCTCCTGCCAGGCGTTCGGCTTCTCGGCGAGCGCGTACCAGATGGTGAAAGCGGCAAAGACAATGACTCCCAGTCTTGACAAGGCTGAGGCGAGCGCCGAGGAGATCGCCGAGGAGATCGCCTTCGTCCCCGGCCGGCCCCGCCACCTCGCCATCAACGAAGTCCTGGTCCGACCGGCGGGACAGCTCTAATGACCGGCGCGCGCCGGGCTCCGCAGGACCCCGTTGATCAAAAAGGCAAGGCCCCGGCTGCCTTCGGCGGCGGAGGCCGTGGAGTCGAGGGGCGCTGCCACGACTGTGAGAACTTTCTGACCTGACTTTGCGTTTTTGATCGAAACGCCCTCACCCCCCGAAGGCCGCATCCATCGCACTAGCCGCCACCCGGTCCGCCCCGGGGAAGAGGTGCGCGTAGACGGAGAGGGTGAGGGAGACCTGGGAATGCCCCAGGACCTCCTTGACGACGAGAGCATCCACCTTCTGCGAGATGAGCACCGAGGCACACGAGTGACGGAGCTTGTGCACCGGCCGGTCGGAGGGAAGGCCGGCGCCCTCGAGGATGGCTTTCAGCTGATCCGTCACCCGGTCGGGGTCGATGGGCCCGCCGAAAGGGTCGACGAACACAAGTCCTGAGTCCTCCCACTCCGGCCCCACCCGGAGGCGCTCCTCGGCCATTCGCCGGCTGTGCTCACGCAAGGCCTGCACCGCCATGGCCGGCAAGGGGATGGTCCGCCGCGAGGAGCGCGACTTGGGCTCCACGAAGACGAGGCCCTTCCCGGTCTGACGCTGCAGCGACTGCATGACGGTGAGGCTGGCCCGCTCGAGATCCACGTCCTGCCAGCGAAGCCCGAGGGCCTCTCCTCGACGAAGCCCGGTGAGGAGAAAGACTGTCCAGAGCGCCCGCAGCCGATCCTCAGCCACGGCCTTTAGGAGCAGCTCCCCCTGCTTCACCGTTAAGGGCACCACGGGCTGCTGCTCCTGCCGGGGCGCCTTCGTGAGCGCCGCCACGTTCCGGGGGATGAGGTCCCACTTCATGGCCTGTTGAAGCGCCATACGAAGGGTGTTTCGGATCATGGCGACCCGCCGGGGGGAAAGCGCCGGCACCTCCCGCTTCTCCTTGCCCTTGCCCACCGTCTTCGTCTGCGCGGCTTTCCGGTCGATGAGCTCCTGAACGTCCCGGATAGAGAGCTTGGTGAGGGGGATACGGCCCAGGTTGGGCTTTATATGCACCTTGCACACACTGGCATAAGACTCGTAAGTGCCGGGCCTAACCGTCGCCTTCACGTGAAGGAGCCAGCGGTCGAGGAAGGCGTCTAAGCGCTCCCGGTCGTCCCCGGGCTCGATACCGGCTTCCCGGGCCACGGAGACGGCGGCAAGTTTCTTGGCCACCGCTTGCCGGGTCTTACCCGTGAACTTCTTCCGCTTGCGCTTTCCCTCGACGTAGCCGAGATCGAGCATGCCGACCCAGACCCCCATCCCCTCGTGGAAGTAGATGGTGCCCTCGCCGTTTGCCCGTTTCCGCCTCCTCGTCGCCATAGCCAGGACCATACCACTTGCTTCGCAACGTTGCGAGTACAATGACGGAGATAACGAACAAACGTTCGGCGTTCTGTCCGGCGCCGGCAATAGGCTACCCGTCCAGCAGAATCAGCAGGGAGGAAGCGTTGAGGGGAGCGGAAGACGAAGCCAAGGAGAACTACGTGGAAGGCCGCGAGGTCTTTCGCTTCGTGGCGGACTACATCGAAAGAAAGATGGACCCCGCCGACCCCCTGGCCGAGTGGGGCGAGGCCATGGTCCGCAAGATCAGGATGAGCCTGGAGCGGATGGGATGAGCGCCGCCTGCGGTTTTAGGCGCCCGCGCTCCCCTTGCCCCTCGAAGCGGCCTGCTCTGCCCGCCGGCGTGCCCGGATCTCCTCGAGGTCCTCAAGGTCGATCTCGCCGGCGGCGATCATCTCCCGCAGCATCTCCTGGGCCCGAAACTGCCGGTACTCGAGGAAGTACTCGGGCTCGGTCTCAAGCGCCTTGGCGAATTTCTCAAGCGTGCGGATGGAGCGGAAATCTAGGGCGTGACCGCGCTTACCTGAGAGATACGAGGATACCGTGGAGGGGGAGACGTCCGCCTCGTACATGAGCCGGGTGTCGGACCACTCCTTCTCGTCCAAGAGCTCCCGCAAAGATTCGTTCACCGGTTTTTGGCTGCGCAACGGGGGCACTCCTTCGCTTAAGGCGCTCCTGGCCTAAGACTTTCCAAGGGGCAGCATACCGGTCCTGTCCGCCTTTTGCAACGTCGCGTTCGCAATTTGACAAATGCAACGGCAGGGGCACGACCAAAGCCACTCGATTCCGTCCGCACACTCTGCTAGGCCAACTTCGCAACGTAGCAAAGACAACGATGAAAGGAAGACATGCAAAAGAGGATAAGCGCGCTCCGGCGGGAGATTTACCGCTATAACGCGGAGCGGCTGGCAGAGGGGGAGGAGCTCATGAGCCAGCGGCGCTTGGCGGAGCTCACCGGCCTAGACAAGACCACGGTGAACCGCCACGCGCGGCTCCCCGGGACGATCAAGGCCTCGCAGCTTGTGCTCTACGCCAAGGCCCTTCGCTGCCCGGTGGAAGACCTGGTGGAGGGTGAGTCGTGAGGATCGTAAGCGACGAGGCTCCGAACGAGCTTCGGCTCGCCCTTCGGGCAGAGGAGGCGGCCGCGGCCTTCGGGATCTCCCGGGCCACCGTCTATGAGCTCGTCCGCTCAGGTGTCTGGCCGAGCTTTCACATCGACCGGCTGCTGCGCATCCCGGTCTCAGGGCTCGAGGAATTCATCGAGAAGCGCCTGGGTGACGAGGAGGGCGAGCGATGAGCGCCCTCGTTGCCGCAAAGACCAACAACCTCTCTAGGGAGGAGTGGCTCGAGGTTCGCCGGCAGGGCATCGGCGGTAGCGACGCCGCCGCCATCGCCGGGGTCTCGCCTTTCGCCTCCAGGCTCTCGGTCTACCTCGAGAAGACTGATCCGGTAGCGGACGAGGAGCCCTCCGAGGCCCTCCACTGGGGCAACGTGCTGGAAGACGTGGTCGCCCGGGAGTTCTCGCGCCGCACGGGCTTCAGAGTGCGCCGGCGTAACGCCGTTCTTCGTCACCCCGAGCACCCCTGGATGCTCGCAAACCTGGACCGGGTGGTCTCTGACGGGGAGCGCGGCCCCGCCATCCTTGAGGTAAAGACCCGCTCTGCCTATGCGCGCTCGACGTGGGAGGCGGGCGTCCCCCTAGACGTCCAGTATCAGGTGCAGCACTACCTAGCCGTCACCGGATATGCGCGCGCCTACGTGGCGGTGCTCCTCGGCGGGTCTGACTACCGCCAGGCTCGCCTTGAGCGGGATGAGGACTTCATCCAAGAGCTCACCGAGCTTGAGCGAGCCTTCTGGTTCGAGCACGTGCTTCCCGGCATCCCGCCGGAGCCGGATGGGAGCGAGGCCTCGAGCGTCTCCCTTCGGCGCCTTTACCCGACTGCTGTTCTCGATTCTGAGGTGATCCTGCCTGAGGGGGCCGAGGGGCTCGTCCGCGAGCTGGCACAAGCGAGGACCGAGGCCAAGGCGAAAGACCAGGAGGTCTCCCGCTTAGAGAACCAGGTGAAGGCGTTCATGGCAGAGGCGGAGACCGCCTATCTCCCCGGCCTTGAGCGCCCGGTCTGCACCTGGAAGAGCCAGACCCGCACCTCGATCGACACCAAGGCGCTTCGCTCCGAGGAGCCTGAAGTTGCCGCCCGCTTTGAGAAGACCACCGAATCCCGCACCTTCCGCTTCTCTCTAAAGGAGGACTGACATGCTTTGGACCAACAACGGCTCAACCACCTTCGAACAGCCCCCGGCGGGTACCCACGTGGCCCGCTGCGTGCGCCTCGTGGATCTCGGTACGCAAAAATCGGACTATAACGGCGAGATCTCCTACCGCCGCCAGGTCTGGGTGGCCTGGGAGCTTCCCACCGAACGGATGACCGAGGGCGAGTACGTGGGCGAGCCCTTCCTGGTGAGCAAATTCTTCACGCAGTCGCTTCACCCCAAATCGAAGCTCCGGCAGGATCTCGCGAGCTGGCGGGGCCGGGACTTCACCGAGGAGGAGCTACAGGGCTTTGATCCGAAGAGCATCCTCGGCAAGGGGTGCCTGCTCTCCCTCATCATCGCAGATACCGGCCGGGCCCGGGTCTCAGGCGTCATGGCGCTTCCCAAGGGGACGCCGCTCCCTGCGCAGGTCACCCCGAGCCTCTACTTCAGCCTAGACGAAGACTACGACCCCGAGGCCTTCGAGGCCCTTTCCAAAGGCATCCGGGGCATCGTCGAACGGAGTCCTGAGTATCAGGCTAAGGCAGCTCCCGCCCCTCGCCCCTTCGTGACGCCCGGTCAGGCCGAGCTGAAGAAGGCCACCCAGGCCGCCGCAGCTCCGCCGGCGGAAGAGTCCTGGGACGACGATGATTGCCCATTTTAGGATGAGCCGCCGCTGCCACGGTCTGCCAGGCTCGCATATGAGTTCCGGCGCCGCGTCTCGAGCCAAAGGCGCCCGCGGGGAGCGTGAGCTTGCTGCTCTCCTTCGCGCCCGGGGCATTGCCGCCAAGCGGGGCTTTCAGTCCCGCGGCGGCGGAGCGGAGGAGCCGGACGTGGTGTGTGAGCTCCCCAACCACCGGTTGGAAGTAAAGCGACAGGAACGCCTGAACATCTGGGCCGCCTTTAAGCAGGCAGACGACGACTGTAACCCCGGGGACGACGAGACCGTGCCCGCCGTGGTCTTTCGCCGCAACCGCTCCCCCTGGATGGTCTGCCTCAGGTTCTCCGACTATCTCGACCTCCTCGGCTACGGGGAGGAGGGATCGTGAGCGGGGTCGTCTCACTCGCCAAGCGCTACCGCCGCCACGGCTTTAACCTGCTGCCCATAGGCGAGGACAAGCGGCCACTCGGCGCCTGGCGGGAGTGGCAGGAGCGCCCCCAGGCGGCCCAAGATCTTGCCGCCATGCCCTGGAGTGAGGCCAGCGGTATCGGTGCCCTCTCCGGCGAGGTCTCCCGCCACCGCTACTGCCTGGACTTCGATCACGTCACCGATCCTCAACTCCTCGAGGAGGTTGAGAGGCTTCTCGGCCTGCCCGAAGACTATGCCTGGAGCGTAAGGACGCCCGGGGGAGGGGCGCATATCTGGGTGACCTCGCCGGAGCTTGCCCAGCGCCTTAACGGCAAAGGCAAGCTCACCGGCGGGCGCCCAGGATGCGATCACGTGGAGCTACGAGGCCGCGGCCACCAGACGCTCCTTCCCGGCTCAAAGCATCCCTCCGGCGGCACCTACGCCTTTGCTCACGCCGAGGGTCTCGGCGTGCCCGCCGAGCCGCCGGCGGAGGTAGATCCCGAGCTCGTGCTTCGGGTGGCCCGCTGGCAGGAGGAGAAGCCGGTGATTCCCCAGGTGGAGCCCGGCCCCGCGGCCTCCACAGACCACCCCTGGGTGCAGGCCGCCCTTCGCGGCGAGACCGAGAAGGTTGCCGCGGCTCCGGAGGGTGACCGCAACAACCAGCTCAACCGAAGCGCCATGGCCCTGGGCTCGCTGCCGGCCCTCGAGCTCGCAGACATCATGGCCGAGCTTCTGCCCGTGGCGCGTGCTGTCGGTCTTGAGGAACGGGAGAGCCGGGCCACCATCCGGAGCGGCTTTGAGGCGGGCCGCAAGACCCCGCGGTCAATTCCCGAGACGGAGCGGGGCCTCTCCCTTATTTGGTCGAGGGAGAACGAAGAACCTGTGACGCGCAGTGAGGGGAGCGTAACCGCGCTCATCGACTGGGAGTCTTTCTGGCAGGAGGACTTCCAGACCGCCGAATGGGTCTACGAGGACGTCCTCGCCAAGGGCCGCGGGCACGCCATCTTCGCAAGTCACAAGGCGGGCAAGTCCCTCCTCACCCTGCACATGGCCGCCAAGATGGCCACGGGTGTTGAGCCCCTCGTCGTCCTCTACCTCGACTACGAGATGACCCCCGCCGACCTTTTCGATCGCCTGGACTCCATGGGCTACGGCCCGGAGACGGATCTCTCCCGCCTCCGCTACGCCCTTCTCCCGACGCTTCCCCCCTTGGACACCGCCGAGGGTGCAGAGCGCCTCATGGAGCTCGTTGGGCAGGTGCAGGAGAGCTGGCCAGCTCATCACCTTGTCTTGGTCATAGACACCATGAGCCGCGCCGTGGCCGGCGCCGAGAACGATGCCGACACCTTCCGCGCCTTCTACAACCACACCGGCATTCGCCTGAAGCGGGCGGGCCTTACCTGGCTCCGTCTGGACCATGCCGGCAAAGAACAGGACAAGGGCCAGCGCGGGTCCTCGGCCAAGGGCGACGACGTGGACGTGGTCTGGAACCTCAGCCGGTCAGAAGACGGCATCGTGCTTAAGCGCGAGGTGGCCCGCATGGGGTGGGTCAAGGAGAAGGTCTCCTTCGCGATCCAGGAGGAGCCCGAGCTCACCTTTGAGCGCACCGACCGGGGCTGGCCTTTGGGGACCGAGCTCGTGGCCAACGTCATTGATTGCCTGGGCATCCCCCTGGAGACGAGCGCGAACCAGACCCAGAAGCTCCTCCGCGAAGCCGGCGAGAAGCACCGCCGCGAGGTCATCACGGCTGCCGTCAGGTGGCGGCGCGAACGGGCGGAAATGGGGCCGGGAACCACCTTTGGAACCACCAAACCGGTCCCGGGGGACCGTTTCAGGAACCAGTCCGAGAAACCCGCCAAAACAAAGGCCGAAACGGTTCTGGAACCGGCCGGGACCACTTTCCCGGGCGATGGGGCGCAGGACCCCCCCTACGTAGTAGGGGGTCCCGCGACCGCCCCAACCGACCATCCGGACGATCCCGATGAAGGAGGTGACACCCCTTGGCGCGTGACCATCTAGCCCTGGTCCGAGACCGACTCCTGGCGGCGCACTGCCACGCCCACCTGGTGGAGGGTGAGCTCGTGGTCGAGCAGGTCTTCGGAGAACCCGTCCCCGAGGAGCTCGTGGCTCTGGTCCGCTCGGTGAAGGCCGAGCTCACCGAGTGGCTCACCTGGGAAAAGGACGCCGACGTTCTCTGGCGAGCCGTCCTTCGCCGCCACGCCCACCGGGTGGATCTCGCTGAAGACGAAGCCTTCCAAGCCCACGTCCGGCGGGCGGAGCGGGCCCACGAACGCCACGACCGCGCAGAGCTTGTGCGTTGGCTCCTCGCCATGGAGCGCCACGCCAACCAAACGGCTGACCGGGGCGAGGCGGGGAGCCGTTCCTTTGCGGGGCTCGACCAGTTCATGCGCGAACCCGCGAGGAGGACGCTATGAGGACGCCGCAGACGATCGCTGAGCGCCACCAGGCCCTTGAGAGCCTGCTGCCCCTCCTTCACGTCCACCACGCCTACCTCGACCAGGTGCGCTCCAGCCTGGGCGGTCTTTCCCCCTCGGCGCCCGAAGGTCCGCCGGTCGTTCAGGGTGAAGACGCGGATGAGCCCTGGGTGCTGCAGGAGCGGCTCCTTGCCCGCGCCTACCGTTTGGATGAGGTCGCCCGCCTCTTGGCGCTCCTAGAGGAGCACCGCCCCCGCTGGGCGCTTGCCGTCTACTACGAGCACGTTGAGCCCTGGCCGGCCTGGGAGCCCAAAGAGCGCGCCTTTCTGGGCGCCTTCGTTGAGATCATGGACATGGCTGAGGCATTCGCCGAAGGCCCCTCCAAAAGCAAAGCGGGCAAGATATCCGAGGAGCAGAAGATTAAGAGGCAGCTGGCTTCGTTTCTCTCGGCGTTGGCCGCGGGCGACACCATGGATCTCACGACCGCGCCTCTGGAGTCTTCTTTTCGCTCGGTCATTACTCTGGAGAAGCGCTTCCTCAACGATTCCTCGATGTCGGATCTCGTCGACGGCACATTCCGTGTGGTCGGCAAGGTTACGCGCGTCATTGACGAACACGAGGGGGCCATCAGTCTGAATCGCAAGACCGCACTTAGCAGACTCCCAAACGCGATCATGGCGCAGCTCATGGGGGCGCTGCAAGGGCCAGAACTTAGCGAATTCGCGTTGCCTGCAATGGAATGGGAGATTCCGGGGCCGGTCATCCAAGTGTTGCCAATAGCGATATTTGCATAGCGCATGTGAGGCGCTTTGCGCGGTCTGTTGTCTTGTTGTACCATGTTGCGCATGATAAGCAACAAGCCATTTTCTGACAACAAAGTGCTTGAGAAAGCCTTGGCGGAACTCACGGCTCTCTTCCCGCCTCCTTGGCTGCTGCGCCGGGAGGTCTCGAAGGCCGGCCTGCCGGCGGACGCAATCGCGGAGATTGTGGCCCCCGACGGTCGCACGGCAACGCTGGTGATCGAAGTGAAGACGAGGCTCGATCCCAAAGACGTGGACGGCGTGCTCGCTCAGCTGAGCACCCTGCGGCAGGCTATCCCGGGCACGGGCGTGATCGTGGCTCCCTACCTGGGGGAGCGCACGCGCGAGAAGATCAGGGAAGGTGGCGCGGGCTACATCGACCTGACCGGCAACCTGCTGCTGAAGATCGACGATCCCGCGGTCTACATCGAGCGCCAGGGAGCGGGCAAGGACCCTTGGCGCCCGGAGCGCCCCGCGCGTTCGCTGAAGGGGGCCAAAGCCGGGCGCATCGTGCGGGCCTTGGTCGACTTCGCGCCGCCCCTGGGCGTGCGCCAGATCGCGGGGCTTGCGGGGACAGATCCCGGTTACGTCTCGCGCATCCTCGAGATGCTGGGGCGCGAAGATCTGGTAAGACGACCGCCCCGCGGTCCGGTGCAGGAGGTGGAGTGGGCCGCTCTCCTGCGTAGATGGACGGAGGACTACTCACTCCTGGAGTCCAATCGGCCCCTCTGGTTCCTCGACCCACGCGGTGTGGAGTCGTTCAAGGAGAAACTGCGCACCGCCGCGGAGGCAGACACCGCGCCGCGTTACGCGCTCAGCGGGTCGCTCGCCGCCCGCACGGTTGCTCCGATTGCGCCGGCCCGGATGGGCATCTGTTTTGTCGACGACGCCGTCCGCCTGGCCGATCAACTTGGACTCACACCTACCGAGGTGGGAGCGAATATGCTGCTCATCGAGCCTGCGGATTCCGGGGTCTACGAGCGCGTTCGAGAAGTGGATGGGCTGTTCTACGTGGCCCTGAGCCAGGCGGTCGCCGATCTCCTGACCGGTCCAGGGAGGAACCCGACCGAGGGCGAGGCGCTGCTCCAGTGGATGCAGGCCAACAGTGAGGCGTGGCGTGTACGACCCTGAATACGTGGCGGCCCGCCGGACGTTGCTGGATGCGCTTGGAGCACTGGGCGGGCAACGTCAGGCGCTTGTGCTGGTCGGGGCTCAGGCGATCTACCACCATACCGGCGCAGGGACCCTCGCCGTAGCCGAATACACGACCGACGCCGACATCGCCGTTGACCCACGTCTCCTCTTGCCGTTGCCGGGTCTGGCGGATGCCATGGAGCGGGCGGGCTTCTTTCTCGCTGACCCACAGGGGGCGGTCGGGATCTGGTCGTCCCGGCAGATCATTGTTGGAATGCCGGCGATCGTCACCGTGGATCTGCTCGTTCCGGAGGCACTGGGCGGTGCAGGCAGAAGGGCTGCACGCATGGGCGGCAATCACGGCAAGAGGACTGCGATGAAGGCGCATGGTCTGGAGGCGGCCGTTGTCGACAATGAGCCGACCGCACTCGGGGCCCTCGATCCGGCGGATGCCCGCTCGTTCGAGATCCGGGTGGCCGGCCCAGCGGCTCTTCTGATCTCGAAGGTCCACAAGGTTGGCGAGCGGGTCGAGGCTGCGGCGACCGGCGGCCGCGAAGACCGGGTGAAAGATAAGGATGCGTTGGACATCCTTCGACTCCTCCGAGCGGTCGACTTAAGTCTGACGGCCGCGCGGCTACGTGATCTCGCACTTGACGGTCTCGCGGGTGGCGTGACCAAGGAAGCAGTCGCCCGCATGCCCGAGCTCTTCAGGGACGTCGCAAGCCCAGGCAGTCAGATGGCGGCCCGGGCGGCCGCGGGCGCCGAGGACCCCGATATCATCGCCGCATCGTGCGTTGCGTTGGTCAAGGAGTTCCTTAATGACGTCAAAACTGCGGGGAGTTGAGTGGTGATTCCGCAGCGACCTTCAGGGACGGCCCACGCGAAGTGGCCCACACACCAGCTTGGCCGGACCTGAAATCGCGGACAGGCCTAGAGGCTGAGGTCCACGACCACGGGCAGCTCCCGCAAAAGAGCCTCGCGATTTGCGGGGCTCTTTTTTCTTGTACGCTCGGCATGGGCGATCACTTGGGGGTGAAAGTCCCCTGGAGGAGGCGGTGGTGCTAACTCCTAGTCGGAGGCAACGGCGTCGTCGCGAGGCGGGGTCGGAAGGAAGCCCGAGGCAAAACCCGGGGCACCCCCCAGGGCTCGCCTCTCTCACCGCTCCTGGCCAACATCATGCTGGACGACCTCGACCATGAACTTGCGGCCCATGGCCATCGGTTCATGCGCTACGCGGACGATTGTGTGATCTATGTCGGTAGTGAGCGGGCGGGAAAGCGGGTGATGAAGAGTACCCGGAGATTCGTCGAAGAACGCCTGAAGCTCCGATTGAATGAAGGCAAATCGGCGGTGGCCCCGGCCATCGCCCGTCCCTTTCTCGACTTTATGTTCTTCCGGCGAGACGGAGAGGTCAAGGTGAGACTTGACCCAAAAGCGAGAGCAACGGTGAAGGCCCGCCTACGGCGCCTCACCGCCCGGAGCTGGCGGATCACCATGGCGGAGCGGATCGTCCGGCTTAACCGGTTCACCCGGGGCTGGATGGCCTACTTCGCCCTCACCGACACCCCCTCGGTCTTCGCGGGACTCGACGAATGGCTGCGCCGTAGACTGCGGCAGGTACGTTGGCAGGAATGGAAACGGCCGCGCGCCCGAGCGCGCAACCTGCGCGCTCTCGGCATCCCCGTCGGGCAGGCCCACCAGTGGTCGTACACTCGTCGGGGTTCCTGGCGCGTCGCCGGTTCCGCCATCCTGCAGCGGGCTCTGCCCACTGTCTATTGGCTCAGCCAGGGTCTGGCCGGATTCAGCGATCCTTACCGTCGCTTCAGGGATGCTCGGCGAACCGCCGGATGCGGGCCCGCATGTCCGGTGGTGTGGGAGGGGCCGGGGTGAGCCCGGCCCCTCCCCGATTGAAGTAATGGCTGAGGCGGCCCGCCGGGTTGCCAACGTGGTTGCCAACGAGCTGGACGCCGGTGGACGATGCGCGCGTGGGAGAGCTCAGACCTCGATCAGGGTGGGTCCAGGGGAGGCGGCGATCGATTCCCGCGTGGGGTACTGATAGGGTCGGCTCCCGGGCATAGACGAAGGCGAAGGGGAGCAGCGGTGGCCTTCAACGAACTAGAGCTAAGACGCATCGATAAGACCATCGGCGAGCTGTGCCGCCGGCGCACGAAGCCCCAGTACGCGGACAGACTTCGCTTCGTCTATGAGATCGACGGCCACGCGGTCTCCATCTACGAAGAGCGCCCTCCGTGGGACGGCGTGGGCGAATGGACCCGCATGGGGGTGGCCCGGTTCCGCTTCGTCCGCACTTGGGCGGAATGGCAGCTCTACTGGATGCGCCGCGACCTGCGCTGGCACCGCTATGACCCCGACGCTGCCGCGCGAGATCTCGTCTCGCTCGTCAAGGTCGTCGAAGCCGACAAGCACGCAGCATTCTTCGGCTGATCGGCCTTTGATCGGACGTAACTGGCCTCGCTCATTCGCGCAGCGGGTTCGTTGCGCGTAGACAGACAGCGTGAGGGAGACCTGGGAGCGCGCCAGTACTCTTAGGCTGAGTACGTCTAGCCGCACCCCCGCGGATCAACGACCTGCCCCAGGAGGACTATCTCGCCGGTCTCGATGTGCCGGATAAGGAACAGGAAGGGCGGTCGACGGTCATGCTCTCGCCAGGGTGAGGCAGAGGGCGGCAAGGAAGAAGAGCAAGGCGGGCGGGACGAACAAGAAGCCTATCGACCACATTCCGAGGAAGGCGACTATCCCAAGGAGGACGGCAACGGCCCACACCAAAGGCGTGAGCGCGGTTAAGGCCCCGACGACCGCGAGGAGCGACACACCGACGAGAACAGCCGCCCAGATCTTCATGACTCGCTCGTTGTCGAGGTTGCGCTCGGGTCGGTCGGTCCACTCGCTGACCACGGTGCTGCCGGTCGCGTCGATGCGTCACCGACGCGCCCGAGGAGAGCCCCCAGGATTCGGCAGCCGCCAAATATCCACCGGCGCCCAGCGAGGCGATGAACGCTAGGACCGCGAACACCTTTCCTGCTCTGGTAAGCGAGCTCATCGGCTCAACACTCCCTATCCGGCCGGTCCCGGGGAGACACCCTCGCGCCATGTAAGCGTACCCGACAGTTCCCGGTCTCCCCTGCCCGTAGGCTGCTCAGGGGGCGCTCGTCAGCCCTTGGACGACGACCGGGGAGACGCTTATCCCTTCAAGACGTAGTCCATCGCTCCGGCGGCGACGATGGATGAGACCACAAGGACCACGGAGAGGGCCGCTAGTGTAATCCCCCACCGCAAGCGGACGGCTCGCTCAGGCTGAAGCAACCGCCAGGCGAGGACCAGGAGGAGGACCAGCCACCCGACTAGCCCGAGGGCGAGATACATCTTGACGAGAGCCACGCCAAAGACGTGAGTCCACCACAATATCGTGTCCCCGAACCCCGGACCCTTGGTGAGCCGCACCAACCAAGCGGCGAGGGAAGATGCGGCCAGATTGGCTCCAAGAAAGCCGAGAAAGAGAAGGGCAACCGCACCGGCCGAATCTGGGTCTCGGCGGCGGAGTGCGAGAGCGAAGAGAGCCACGACCACGCCGGGAGCCGCGAAGAAAGCGCCGAAGGTCAGATAGACGGCGAGCTTCGTTACCCACGTCTCCACCCTGACTTCTGGTTCCGGCAGCTGGGTCGCGATCCAAACTCCTAAGACGGACCCACCGACCGTCCAAGCGATGCAGACGAGCAGAAACAGCAGTCTGTCCCGGTGCTCCACTTGCCCCTTCCCTTGATCGGTGCTCAGGTGGTAACCGAGCGCGCCGCCACACCGACGCCGACCAGCTGAAGGAGAAAGGAGATGATAACCATGCATCGACTCCTCCAACCCGACCCTCGGACCAACGCTATCAGCTATTAGGGCTCAGCTGGAGGCTCACGTACGCGGTTCTGCTGGTGGACTGACCCAACCAGTTCAAGTAACTCCTACGCCGCCAACCTCGTTGTGGGGATTCCTGGAATGACAAGTTTTGGCAAAACACCAAACTGGACAATGGGTGCCAGTGTCGCTGCATGCTGCAGTGGTGGCGCGGGCTCAGTGGCTCGGCATAGCATTGGTTGCGACGGCGTCTCTTCACGAACTCACTGCTCGACCGGGGTGTCACTTCGTTTGCCCCAATCCACCCACGAACCGTAGTAGACGCGGGCATCAGGATAGTCCAGGTCGTATTTCAATGCGTGCCAAGCCTCGCTCGCGCGGTTGCCGATAGTGCAGTAGGTGATCACGGCCGCTTCTTTGGTGACACCCGCGTTCTCGAGTATCTGCCACAACTCCTCGGCGCTCTTCGGGTCTCCATTCTCCCGGCGCAGCGAATCGATCGGAACATTGACGGCACCGGGAATATGTCCGGGGCGACCAACATCCTCCGCGGCACCCGATGGCCAAAAACGCCCACCCGTGTACTCCGCCTCCGACCGCACGTCAAGGGACACCTGTCGGTGCTCGCCTATCGCCGCTTCGACCGCTTGGCGGGACGCGAAGATGTCTTCGTCCGCCGCCGGCAGCGGATACCGACTCTCCTCCGGCTGAGGCACTTCGGTGGTCCACTCCCCGCCGGCTTCAACCCACTGGTCGCGTCGGCCGGCGAGCATCCGTAGATCTTTATGGCCGTGGGCTTTCATGAGCCAGAAGCCGAGCGCGGCCGCATAGCCATACACGACAACGGTCGTATCCGGGCCGATGCCCGAGCGCGAGAGAAGGCGTTGCAGCTCCGCTGGTGAAACTGGCCGGTAGGTCGAATCGCGCAGGTCGGTGTAGGCTTCCAGATGATTGCTCCTGGGATGTGGCCCTGGTCGTAGGCCGCCAGGCTGACATCGACTTCCACGAGCCGAACCCCGGGGTCGGCGACTTGAGCCTTGATCGACGGTACATCGACTGTGGTGACTTGCTGTTCTTGCGAACGTGTCATGGGGTACCCCCTCTTCTTGCTTTTCGCAGGATGGCAGGCCCGCGACTCCGACACTGCCATCAGTGTTTTTGTTCCCTCTTTAGGGGACAAGGAAAAATATAGGCAAGCTATGGTGCTCTGATGAAGCCCGGATCGTGGGCGAGGTTCACTACTCCGCGGAGCGTCCGGGTTCCTCCGTCCCCCAGCTCGTCTGAGTCTTACCGGTGGGCGCGACTCGACCGAGCACGTTCCACGCGTGTGCCGGCTCTGCCGAGGGGCCTACCTTGACGGTTCAAGGGCCGATTCCCCTTGAATGATTCCGTATGTTAGGGTGACCTCCAGGTGGCTGACAACCTGCCATGCGCCCACTTGACCGGGGGAGGGAACGCAATGCGGAAGGCTATTGCGCTGCTACTTATCATGACCGTCGCCGGATTCTTGATCTCCTGCGGGGAGACAACAGAACCGGAAAAGGTCGAGTCCGCCGACACCACGGAATCTGCAGCAGGTGAGCCGACGGATACGTCCGAGGCACCGGCTGAGTCATCTGAGGACGGCGCCCAAGGCGAGGCGGTCTTCAGCATGGGGGAGATGGTCAAAATGGACGACCTCCTGCTGACCGTCAACTCTGCCCACTGGGATCAAGGGAATGACTTCGCCGCGCCGGAGGCGGGTGTTCGCTGGCTCGTGATCGATGCCACCATCGAAAACACGGGGAGCGAAGCGGAACAGCTTTCTTCACTCATGACTTTCAAGCTGATGGATGAAGATGGATACTCCCGGGATTTCGAGATTATGGCTGACACCAAGGGATCCCTCGACGGCGAGTTGGGCCCCGGTCAGAAGATGCGGGGACAGATGGCCTTCTCTGTCGATGAGGGCCAGCAATCCTGGGAGCTGGTCTTCGAACCGAATCTGTTCGGCTCTGGGCAGGCGCGCTTCCAGTTCAACGCCGAGGAAGTGCAGCAGGGCGGCTAGCGATCTTGCCAGTAGGCGTGGAGAGTCGTACCGTCGTTGTCCATTCCAGCGGGCCGTTGGCGCTTGGCGAGACCAGAGCAGGCCACCGTCGCCCTGCGCCGCGCCCGAAGACTGTCGCAGGACCTGGGGGATCTGGACGGCGTCCGGCGCCCTGACGATGAGCTTTCCTGGGCCTTCGAAGTCCTCGGGGACTATCGGCGGATGCTCTCTGCCGTGACCCGCTTGTACGTCGGGCTGAAGGGGACCCCCCAGTGCTGAGCGCCGACGACTGCTCGCCTGCTCCGCAGGGCCAGGCCGGTGATCGCAGGGCGGAACGTGTAGCATGAACGGGTCGGCTCTCGGGTCGGCGGCATGTCGTGCGGGTCTTTTAGGAACCTGGGGGTAGCGTGAGCAATCGAGCCAACAGTCTGGAGCAGGCCGTAATGGGCGAGGCCCTGCGATGCGGAGCCGATCTCGCCGGTATCGCCGACGCCGGGGCTCTGCGTCGGTCTCCGTCTCACCAGATGCTGCCCCAGCTCGATCACTACGACGGGGTCGGGACGCTCCACACCGAGGACAAGCGATCCGAGGAAGCGGCGTGGCACGAGGAAGCGGCGTCCTTTGTGGTCGTCGGTCTGGCGCACTCCTCCCAGGCGCCTGAGCTCGATTGGTGGAGAGCCGGCGTCAGCGGCAGCACCGAGGGCAACCGCCGGCTCATCGAGATCACCCACTGTCTGGCGGACTGGCTGACGGACGAGCACGGCATAGAGGCATTGTCCATCCCGTACCACGTTGAGCGCGGGGGCGTGTTTCTCAAGGACGCCGCGGTTCTGGCCGGACTTGGGTGTCTCGGCAGGAACAACATGGTGATCACGCCGGAATTTGGACCTCGGGTGCGGCTCAGGGCCCTCGCCCTGCCGGTCGCGCTCGCGGCCACGGGGCCTTCCTCCTTCGACCCGTGCGAGGGGTGCCCGGCGCCTTGTCGAGATGACTGCCCCGAGGACGCCTTTGGTCGCCGCCTCTACGAGCCGGAGGTGTACGGGCTGGAAGAATTGCCCGCCCGCAGCGGCGTCTACGACAGGACCGCGTGCAACGTGCGGATGAAAGCAGACGAGGCGCAGGCCGGCGGTTTGGGCACCCCAGGAGCGACCGTGCGCTACTGCCGCCGCTGCGAGTTCGCGTGCGTGCGGGGCCGGGGAAAGTAGCCCAGCCCACCCTGCGACCAGTGGAGGGTGACTCAGGGCCGGCCGACGGCCCGCCCGGCATAGCGGTGGGCAACGAACGATCGGCGCCGCGACGAGGAGCGCCCCCGGCACCGGCTCAGCCTCGGTCGGTACCGCTTTCGGGCGCCTCGGCGGTCCGCCCACGACGTCTCTCGTAGCGCAGGCCGAGAGCCAGCAGGCCTATGAGGGCCGGGATACCGAGGGCGAGGGGCAGGACGCCGTCCGAGTTCAGGGTCTGACGCTGCGCGATGTCCGCGTGGATGGTGGGACCCGTGATGGGCCGTCCGCTACCGTCCCGGGGCAGGACCGCGACGTAGACTCCGATGCTGCCCGGGTTCACCGCCTGCACCTCCCAATCGAGCGTCAGAGATTCCCCTGCCGGGATCGGCGGCAGGTACTGGGTCCGCCGCGAGGACCAGTCCTCGGGGTCGACGTAGGGGCCCTTCGCGAGGCTCACCACGTTGAGGTGGGCCACGAGGTCGGTCGCGGGACCCGATCCCTGGTTGGTGATGGTGGACGTGAACGAGAAGTGCTCGCCGAGACCCACCGACACGTCCGTCTTGTCCACGGAAACCGCTATCTGCTCGGCGGCTCGAGCCGAGGATGGGGAGAGGAGGGCCGCGGTGGCCAGGAGCGCCAAGCACAGGAACGCGATCACCCGGTCACGCCGGGCCGGGGCCGCGGCGGCGGGCAGGCCTTGCCGTGGGGCGCGGGCTATGCGGGCGCGGCTCACCGGCTCACCGTGACATCAACCCCTGGAGGCTCATGGAGCGTCCGCCGACCACGATTGCGGCGACGCCGAAGGCCACGGCGGTCACGGCCGGTGAGACCAGCCACGAGGCGTCCTGGCTCCAGGTGTGGCCGGAGACCAGGATCTGGCCCAGGTAGTGTTCGCCGCCGGTCAGCGGGTTGACCCGCAGGAGGAGCTCGCCGGCCCAGCTCTTCTGGGCCCCGGCAGGGAGCTGCGTCGGGGCGAATAGCGCCAGCAGAAGGAAGAGGCTCACGGACAGGCTGACGCGGTTGGAGGAAGCGAGCACGCTCACCAGCAGGCCGAGTCCGGCCAGGAACACGGCCAGGAGCGACCCCACCACCACGCCGAGAATGAGGGCCTCGGCCACCACCCCGACGCCACGCCCGAGGAACCAGACGTAGGGCACCGTGACCGCCAAGGCGACGAACCAGATCGAAAGGGCAGCGAGGAGCTTGCCGGCCATCAACTGGGCGCGGGGAACTGGAGTGACCAGAAGGGTCTCGAGGGTTCCCCGCTCGCGCTCGCCGCTCACGCTGTCGGCGGCCGTCAGCAGTACGAGGAGCGCGCCTACGGCGACGGCCACCTGGAGCAGCAGGTTGACCGCCTCGCGCTGCTCCAGGAAGTTCAAGGCCTGGTTCGTCGCCGCCAGGTAGGTGATGACGCTGAGGAGCAGGCTGAACGCGAAGATCAGGGGCAGTCCGCGTCCCGCCAGCCATAGGTCTCGCAACTCATGGGCGGTCACGAGGGCCCAGGGCCGGGCGGTCCTCTCCGACGGCACGGAGGCTGTGGACGGCTGCTCACTCGCCGCCATCGCGCCCCGGCTCCGTCATCTTCACGAAGGCGTCGCTGAGACGGGCCCCCTCGAGTTCGAACCCCAGGAGGTGGACGCCGGCATCCGCCAGGGCGGCCCACGGGAGCTCTCCCCCTTCGTCTCCAGCGTCCCGGGAGAGGGTCAGCCGGAGGCTGCCGGGCGGGCCCCCGGTCACCTCCGCCTTGGTCACCTTGGCGGCTCGACTGAAGACGGCCAGGGCGGCCTCGGTGCCCTCGGGCGCCACCCGTAGGGTCGCCGTGCGCGGTGCGGCGGCCCGTCGCCTCACCTCCGACACCGTGCCTTCGGCGGCTACTCGACCGTGGTTGAGGATCAGCACCCGGGTGCACACCTCCTCGACCTCGGCCAGCAGGTGGGTGCTCAGCAGCACGGTAGAGCCCATGTTCTCCGCCATCCGCCGGATGAGGGAGAGGATCTGGCGCTGTCCGCCCGGATCGAGGCCGAGCGTCGGCTCGTCCAGAAAGACCACGGCCGGCTGGTTGACCAGGGCCCGGGCGATGCCGAGCCTCTGCCTCATCCCCCGGCTGAAGGTGCCGATGGGGTGGTCGGCCCGCCCGTCGAGGAAGTCGTCTAGAACGAGCAGGAAAGGAGGTCGGGAGGCGGAGAGCACTCCAAGTCTTCCGGCACAGCGCCATGATTTGCCTATCCATAGACGAGCGCATCGATCGTCCGATCGATGCCGTGTTTGCACGCCTCGCCGACATCTCGGGTTACCAGCGTTGGATGCCGCGCTGGGGTGTCTTCATCGAGAGCAAGCCGGTCTCCCCCGATCCCGTGGGCCGCTCGACGGCCTACTGGGACAAGGGGCGTTTTGGCACCTTCTGGGGGATCGTCGAGGAGTTCGAGGCCCCTCGCCACATCGTCTACTTCGAAACCTTGAAGTGGCTCGGACAGCCCGTGTGGGACGCGCGGCTGGAATTCTCGCTCGAAGAGCGGAACGGTGGCACCCTCGTCCATCACGTGTCGAAGGGCACCGGGCACGGCCCCATGCGCCTCATGGAGCCGGTGATGTCCGTCATCGCCCGTGGTGAACGCCAGAGGACGATGACCGGGCTCAAAGAATCGTTTGCAGGTGAGGCCGAGGCGGACTCGGAACAAGACAACAACTGACGGTAATCCGGCCGCCTCGACCGCAGGCGCGCGGGTCCACCATGGCGGCCGGTAAGATCCCTCGCCGATCCTGGGTAGTACTGTCGGCATGATCGTTCACCTCGGAGTCCGGGCCAAGTACGGGGTGGGCCGTGAACTGCCGACCATGCTCGCTTAGCATCTTGGTGACGAACCAAGCACCGCTGGCGTCAAGTTCCAGACCTACCCGCGATGACCTCGGC
>Ga0075525_10000240_pt1 | contig 21151 bp, 20 predicted proteins | sample NGEPertwo_FD_74795 | JGI IMG/M metagenome (GOLD analysis project Ga0075525, IMG submission 74795) | Arctic peat soil microbial communities from the Barrow Environmental Observatory site, Barrow, Alaska, USA - NGEE Permafrost154B-two | ecosystem: Environmental > Terrestrial > Soil > Wetlands >...
TTTATTTGGTTTTGCATCTTAATTATACCAAAAACCGAGTGTTCATGCGGATTTTTGCTGTTCTTTTATATCTTTTCGGGCCAAAATTTGGCCCATTTTATGGGTGCAAAACTTCAGTTATCTTCATCTTATGACAAACGTGCGGTTTCATAAGGCAATTCGCATATTCCATCATATCCTGATATAGATGAACTCTTTATTAGTTTTCATTAAATGAAGGAGGAAATTCAATGGAGAAGGAATATGTCACTGCCCGACTATTTAGAAACAGAGAGACAGATTGTCAAGACTCTGATGAAGAATGTCAAGAATCAGAACAAACACCCTCAACAAAAGCCTGGAGTCATGACTCACAGGGAAATAATGAAACATTAGCGTCTAAGTCTAATGAAAGTCCGAGTATATTGTCTCTGCCAGAAAGAATTCTCAGTGTTGGTAAAAAAGTGTTAGAACGAATCCTCTCTTAACGCATAAATGCGTCCTATGATTACTTTCTGAGTAGAAGCACTATAGAACCAGTCTAAAAAACCCGCTGTTTGCTGTTAAGGGCAAACGTGCGGGTTTTTTAGTTTCGATCAGAATGTCTATGTTGCTGTGTCTCGTCTATTTTTTAAGTTATCCAAATATCTTATGGCCTGCAACGCAGCGGTTCCACCTTCTCCTGCAGCCTTTATTAATTGATACGGTTGACCAGTGCAATCTCCTGCAGCATATAAACCCGGCATACTTGTCTCCAGTTTATGATTCACCTTAATTGCTGCGTCCTCCATCTCCAATCCTGATATCAGCTGCTCTGCAGGCAAGGTATCTCGTATGATGAAGACACCGTCCACAACCAGTTGCTCCTCGCCAAGGTCAAGTTGTTTCACAATTTCAGGTCCTATGATTCTCTTTAACTTTCCTTTTTTAACCTCAATTCTTGAGTCAAGCTTTGAGATGTCACCAGTGTAATAGGGAATATAATAAACTTTGGTACATAAGTCAGCCATAAAATTAGCCTCGTCTTCCCCTTCTTGGTTGTATGACACGATGGCAATATTTTTATTTTTATATAGGGGCCCGTCACACGTTGCACAGTATCCAACACCACTACCCAGTAATTCTGCTTCACCGGGAAATAGTTTACCCACTGATACACCTGTCGCAATAATAACAGCGTCTGCTTCAAAGGATTGGTCCTGGCCTACCAGCGTAAATGGTGGTCCCGGATAAATATTGGTCACTTTAAACGAGATGATTGGTATCTCCTTTTCCTTGACATGGTTTAAACACCGTTGTCTTAATTCTTCCCCAGTTATTTCGGGAAACCCAAGCCAATTCTCAACGAGTGGGGCCTTCGAGAGCTTAGGGCTGCAAACTTCGGAGCCTAGTAAGATGAAATCTCGGTTCCGAATCTTCGCATTCAAGGCCGCTGACATTCCCGCCGGTCCACATCCTAGTATCGCCAGTTCATAATGTTTTTTAATGGTTTTAAGATCCTCTGACATTTTATTGGTCCTCCTTTTGTAAAATGCTTTCTTAAAGTGTTCCCAGAATTGAGTCACCATATCATAATTTTCTACCATAGCTCGATAATAATTGCCCTGAGTTGATTTCTTCTAACTTCCCATCATTCAACGCAACTTTGCCATTAACAATCGTATATATAACACCACTTGCCATAGTCAAGGGATTTTTGTAATCGATCTCATCATTGGAGGGATAATGATAATGTTCCATATCGATGATGGTTATATCTGCAGCTTTACCCTTGGTAAGTCTACCTCTATCACTCAATCTGAAGTGCTCTGCTGGTAGTGAGGTGATCCTTCTGATAATTTCTTCTAAACTCACACCTTTTTGCCTGCATAAATCCATAAATATAGGAAACGCACCTTTTCTAAAGACTTCATACCAGGCATAAGGGTCATCTAGTTCTCCAAATACCACATCTGACCCAACCATGACAAGTGGATTATTGGCTATATTGTCTGCATAAGGCCTTCCCGGGAAATCGTCCCTGTTAAGCCCACCCCGACAGAAGGTCAGTTTATCTCTGTCACTTTCTAAGAGGTTCAGTATCAGTTCATCGACTTCCACCAACTTCTGGCCTGCAATCTCTATTAAGGTCCGATACTCCATTTGAGGATCAGTCGTATTAACTAGCAGAAGATTATCTCTAAATCTAATTTTATTGATAAACTTTTTTCTTCCCTCTGGGGTCTTAAAGGCCTCTGGTAAGCCATGTTTATCAAGGTCAAATAGTTTAGAGGACGACGATACTATAAACTGAAGCAACTTGTCCCTTCTATTAAAATGTCCGCTGCTCTTCGGAATCGTATCGACGGCAATTTCCAGACCGCTTGCCCTCGCTTGCAGTATTTCATCAAAAGCCTCCGGGCAAGTTGGGGTCAGATGGGACACCTGAACTCTGATGCCTGTCTCTTCACCAATTCTTATAGCTTCCTTTACAGCCTCGAGGATACCAAGATAGCTTCTGATATGGGAGGCATAGATGCCATCATATTTCTTGACTACTTTCGAGAGCTTGATTAATTCTTCCGTCTCTGCAAATTTGCTGGGGCTATAGGTTAAGCCCGTTGATACCCCTAATGCCCCTTGTTCTAGGCCTTCTTCAATTAAACACGCAAATTTATTTTCTTCTTCAACTGTCGGTTTTCTATTAATCGAGCCGCCCATAACGCTCCATCTTAGGGTCCCATGTCCTAGGAGAAAGGCCATATTTATGTTGGTCCTTTTGTTCTTGAGAACGTCTATATAACCTTCAAAATTAGTCCAAGCAGGTACGGCCCGCTTATTTCTTTCTTTTGTTTCTCTGGAAATAAGCCCTTTTTGAGCCATATACTCATAGATATTATTTGATGCATAGGGAGTTATGGAATGTCCACAGTTCCCATTAACCGTCGTGGTAACCCCCTGTCGTAGAAATTCTTCAAACTTTCCACTCGTTAAAGCTGTAAGTTCTGCATGGACGTGAGGGTCAATAAAGCCAGGGCAGACCGTTAAACCTAAAGCATCTATAACTCTCTCTGCTTCATAGTCTATTTTGGCGGAAATTTCTATAATCTTCCCTTTGTCTACTGCCAGATCGCCATAGAATCCGGGCTTGCCAGTGCCATCAATAATAAAGCCATCTTTTATCAAAAGATCACAGTTCATAGTTTCATCACCTTTTTACGATTAATGACAAATTCAGAGACTCAAGACCATAATTATAATACAAAAAAGTCAGAACGTAAAAATACGTTCTGACTATCGAAGGATTGAAGGTTCAATTAAAGTGAACTTTTAATTTGTGGTTGTATCCACATCAATTATAATTTTCGGTTTTACGGGCAAGGTTGAAGCAGATTTATAACCGCCACTTATATTTTTCACTTTAAATCCTTTTTGAGTCAATATACTTGACGCGTAATAGCCTCTTTGACCGATCTGACAATACTCTAGAATCTCTTTATCCGTATCCAGCTCTCCAATTCTTTCTCTAAGGCTGTCTACTGGAATATTAAGAGCGCCTTCAAAATGTCCTCCTTTGAATTCTAGTTCAGTACGCACATCCACTAATTGAGTATTTTCTTGATCATAAGCCATAAATTCCTCCACTGTAATAGCGTCCACTCTTCCAGCTAAGATATTTTGAGCAACATATCCCACCATATTAACCGGATCCTTGGCGGAAGAAAAAGGTGGCGCATAACAAAGCTCCAACTCTGTTAAGTCAGTGACAGTTCCACCTAGCCTGATGACTGTCGCTATGACGTCTATTCTCTTGTCGACGCCATCAACCCCAACGCCTTGAGCACCTAAGATTTTACCCGCCTCGTTAAAGATCAACTTTAAAGTCAGAGGGAACCCACCTGGATAATACGACGCATGCGACTGCAGATGAACGGTCGTCGCCTTATAGGGTACATTTAAGCGTTTCAAAGTTCGTTCATTACTTCCTGTGCCTGCTGCAGTTAAGCCAAACACCTTAATAATAGAAGTACCCTGAGTTCCTTTATACGTGCTACCTATGCCTGATATATTATCTGCCGCAATTCTGCCTTGTTTGTTTGCCGGTCCTGCTAAAGCAACCGCTCCAACTTGCTTCGTTACGAAATCCACAATTTCGATTGCATCTCCCACGGCATAGACACTCGGAGCATTGGTTTCCAGCTTTTCATTGACAATAATATGACCTCTGGCTCCCAGCGCAATTCCGCTATCCTTAACAAATCCAGTTTCTGGAATAACCCCTATTGCTAAGATGACGAGATCTGCACACAACTTTTTATGGCTATTTAAGGTTATTTCCACACAACTGTCCAGATCCTTAAAGGCTTTCACTCCATCATTTAAGATTAATCCGACGCCCTTATCTAAAATCTCTTTTTCTACAATTGATACAAGGTCTGTATCCAGAGGTGCCATAATATGAGGAGCTGCTTCAACTAAAGTAACTTCCAGCCCTCTGAGCTTTAGATTTTCAGCCATTTCAACGCCGACATATCCGCCGCCAACCACTACAGCCGTCTTAATCCCTTTTTTATCCACATAGGCCTTAATATTATCAGTATCGGGAATATTTCTTAAAGTAAAGATTCTCGGGTTGTTGATCCCCTCTATATTAGGTTTAATGGCTCTTGCACCAGGGGACAAAACCATGTAATCATAGGTTTCTTCATACACACCCTTTTGCTTACTTCTAATCGTCGCTATTTTTTTAACAGTATCAATTCCAATGACTTCACTGTTAATTCTCACATCAATCTTAAATCGGCTATTAAGGCTTTCTGGTGTCTGGACTATAAGATTCTCTCGTTCCTTGATGGTTTCCCCAATATAATAAGGCAACCCACAATTAGCAAAGGAGATGTACTCATCTCTTTCGAACATTATAATCTCCGCATTTTCATCGAGTCTTCTCAGTCTTGCAGCTGCAGAAGCCCCACCCGCTACACCACCAACGATTAATACCTTCTTACTCATGATTAGTCCTCCTCTAATAAAATTTTTAATTAAATTCATTCTTGCAGAATGCAATAAAAGATTAGCTGTGAGAATAAGGACATAAGTTTTAATAACAAGCAAGGCATCCTGTCTCAGAAATACAGGGTGCCTTGTCTTATAGTCTAATCAAAAACTGTCTAAATTGCCTCATCTAGCGCTTTCTTGAGCACTGTTTCTACCTGATAGGCCAGGTTCAGTAATTCTGTTTTCCCCAGCATACCAATCAGCGAAGTAGGGCGTACCATGCCCATAAAAACGTTGTTTTCTTTTTCATACACAACCATTTTACACGGAAGAAAATACCCGACTTCAATACTAAGATCCAAGACCTCTTTGGCTTGTTTTGGATTACACACCTCCAGCACCATAAAATTCTGATGGAAATCTAATCCCTTTTCTTCCAATTTGTCTTTAAAATTAACTTCCCATAAAACACCGAATTGATTTTCAACTAATCGTTTCTTCAAATCTTCAACGGCAGTAATAAAACTCTTACTGGTTTTTACCTCATAATTAACATCCATAAATGATTCTCCTCTTAAGTTTTTTATAGTATCCCCACCTGGATGGCTACTATTCCTGCCCTGAACGTTCAGGTATCTTAAGCGAGTGCAAGAGACGATCTCTCTCCTCTTCCAATTCCTCCAGTTCAGAAAACATTGAAGCTTGCACCGAATGATAGGGCCAGCGTGCTTTCAAATCTACCAGCTTTGCCAATATAACGTCTAGCTGGAGTCGAAGTTCTTGTTCCTTCATATCCTCATTCTCCTCTGAAGCTTTAAAAGTAATTGCACCATGCATACAGATCTCAATACAGGTTTCACATTCCGTACACTTGGCTGGGTCTACGACCGGTAGATGTGCTAATACTGTGATGGCTTGTTCGGGACAAGCGTTGACACAGTGTTTACACCCCCGACACATTTTCTCTAAGATGAACGCTGGCATGTCTGCACCTTCCTCCCCCAACCGTTAGCGCAGTCCCTTATACCCTGGTAGGGTACATTTCTAATATATTCTATCTGCTCTTATATGTCAACTATTGCTCATTCAATCGTTTGCCTTATCGCCGTTTATTACTGTCAAGAAAAGAGTCTAATTTAAGCAATAATCATTAATGCTTATTTATACACTTTTAATGGTAAAAGTAGTTATGGGTGTTGAGCAGTTCTAGCATGACATTTATGGCACGAATCCGCCCCTTGTTCATCAGCGACTTGCTTGCACTGACTTCCTAGAACTAACGGTATCTTAAACGTTTTCCCAGTGACACGACTCGTCTGAGTCCATTGGTCTTCACTCTGACGTAAGAACGGGAGCTCTTCGCCTTGCGTCGTCATCAATAGTTCATCCCCTATTTTCAGAGCAGGAAATTGAGGATTCGTTATTTGCTCTTCAAATGCAAGATCATTAAGACTCTCAACTTTCTTGGTTAACGGAAGTTTATCCTTAGTTCCATGACAATCGAGACATTGAAGATGAACGGCATCATACTGTGATGTGTGTAACTTGTTATCCCCCATGACGTCCTGCCTAGTATGGCAATCTATACAATCCAGACTGACCTCACACCTGGCAAAAACTTCACCGGGTAAATAGTAATCACTCAAGCGATCTGTCCAAGTCGTATAGCCCGCGGTCCAGTCTGTTATAACCTTCGTCATATCCGGGCGAACGGAGAACTCCATTTTTAGCGGGTCATGGCTACCTTGATTATGACATTGGTTACACTGCGTGTACGGAATCTGGGTTGTTAAGCGATGAACCATTCCATGGTCCGTATTATTCGCTTTAATGGTCGTATCTTCACCCATATACGTATGCGTCGGATTGGTCAAAACATGACATACTTCACAGCCATTGCCTTGAACCGTTTCTTGCTGAGAATGATTCGTGGGTAGGGGAATATTCCCTCCACTTTGATGACATTGACTCAGGCAGTCTTTTTCGAAACCGTTTTCAAGAGGTCGTCCCTGCAGAGGATTAGGATAAAGAGCAGCGACCTGTCCTTTGACCAGTCCATCAACCTCTTTTGTTTTGTCTAAGCCAAGCATTATACGCACCACGCTTAATTCTCCTGCTTTTGTGGACATAATGGAGGTTTTCACTAGATCAACTTCATTTTTTGCTGGTTCCTGGTTTCCTGTATGACAAGACATTCCCTGACCCGCAGTCCCTCCGCAACTTAAAGCGGCAACCTCTAAGGACCCAGGATGACCCCCTCCAAACATTTGAGCATGCGCCGTCGTCTCGTCAAGCGACAGGGGATTTCCGCCATGGCAAACTGCACAGCCAACCGTATTACTGGGATGGGATTTCGATATTTCTTCAAGTCCCAGGTGGCAAGTTTGACACCGTTCAACCTTGCCATTTGGAAGTACAAGGTTGACGATCTCAGGTTGACGATTTTGATAATTTACAATGTCTTGTTGTCGTTGTATTTTCTCGGCCTCATCATTGATGGTGCCAAGTTCAACTTGCAATTTAGAAGCCTGCTCCGCAAAATACTCCTTTTGATAGGCACCCCATTGCGGATGACTGCCTTGTTTTAAAGTAAGCAACACGACCAATAATAATAAAAGACTTGCCAACAAGAAGGTTTTCTTCATTAAATCCACCAAACTTCTTTAACCATAAACCAGAGCAGAAGCGCCGTCACAAGTACGATGAGGTTCATAAAGATCCTCTGACCTGACTTTTCCCCCAAATAACCAACGAGCCAAGGTAATGCAGCAAGTCCTATTATTATTAGAAGGGGGACCATAAGAGCGCCTAACCACGGTGGGAGGTAGAGCAAGAGTATTTGAAACGGACCAAAAATCCATGGTGCCACTGCATGAGACGCAAAAGGCGCCAGATTACTCGTTCCCACACCTGCTGGAAACGTTAAGGCTAAGGCTGTACAAAAAACTATAAATAGAATTGAGACAATGCCCTCTTTTTCAATGAGATGTTTAATCGGCGAACGTGCCATATGGTCTCCCCCTTAGAGCGGGCGCACTCCGCCGTCACGACGGATACGCCAGAAATGATACAGCTGTAAGAACAAAGCAATCATAGGTAGGGCGAAACAATGCCATACATACACGACCAGAGTACTTCCACTTAGGGTAGAAGGTTCTCCAAATAATGCCTGCGCTAACCCCGTTCCAAAAACAGGTATTAATCCCAAAATATTGACAGCGACGGTTGCCGCCGCACCACTTTCTTGCGACCCTATGAGCAAATAGCCGGTAAAATCCAAGAATAAAATTAGAATTAAAAGTGCTACGCCTACAAGCCAATTCAGTTGCTTAGGAGGCTTATAAGAATGCGTCAATACAACACGGATCATATGAAGATTTACTGTGACCACCATGAGCTGGCCCGCCCAATAGTGCAAATTTCGTATCACTCCACCATAAGGAATGACAGAGGCTAGCGTAAGAATACTACTAAACCCAGTACTATTACCTGGCTGATAATGAAACATGAGAAGAAGACCGGTCACTCCAAGGATCACAAAGGCCAAAAAAGACAGTCCTCCTAGACAAAATGTATAGAGTACCGACAGGGCTGTGCTGTGAACAAATCTAGGCCTAATATGATTAACAAAGTTTTTGTGGTCTTTCATACTCGTGTATCCATCCCTACTTGTTTTGAAGTATCGATGATCAGTGAACCATCCGGTTTTAATTCAACCGCCACTCTAGGTAAAGCTCTAAGAGCAGGTCCTGATACAGGCCTGCCCTCTTGGTCATATATGCTACCGTGACACGGACAAAGCCATTGCTTCTTTTCTACGTTATAGTGAACCTCACAACCCAGATGAGTACAGGTCGCCACCAAAGCCGTAACCCCGGTTGGATCTCGTTTGACCCACACTCGAGCCTTGGCTGTGTTTTGCCAGTCGGTGTTCATATCGAGTGGTTTGTTATAGGCCACTAGGGAGGATTGAAGTCGGTCTTCTTTACTGGTGAGGTACTGAGCTAGAGGCTCAATTGTCAAGGCACTAGCGGCAATTACCCCAACCCAGGCTAAGCGTAACACCGCACGTCTTGTCAATTTTAATTGTTTAGGCACCTTAATACTTGCCTCCTCTAGTTAAAACCACCCATTCGTTTGTCCTGCATAGGTGATAATATAGCGCACGAAAAATCCTCCAAATAAGACCAGCAAACTACTACTGATGGTCACGGACAAAGCCCATTTAACCGGGATTTTATCTTTCAGTTCCAGCAATTCCAAAGAAAGTGGCAGCATCAAACCGAGTCCCACAATGAAGAACCAAAACATCCCAGCATATTGTCCGTACAACAGACTACCAAAGGCCATCGATTCACTGTCAGAGTTTAGTATTCCCATGACGATCATTACTAGTATAATTAAACACTCTAGAATAATCAAGACTGCGTCTGCTTTGGTTAAGGCGTGTAGCTCCTTATGTCTAGCACGCTGCCAAGGGCTCAGACTTGATAATAAAATCACGGAAGCCACCCCCGTCGATAAAGCAGACACTAAAAACAGCACAGGAAGTAAGGGTGCATTCCACAACGGTCGAACCGCTGCATTGAGCAGGAGACCGGTATAGGATGCGACGCCCACAGACAGGATGGGCATGAATTTTGACAACACTATTTTCAACTTTTCAGAACTTTTCAGGTGTCCAACGAGTTGATATTTTTCTGGGAGCCAAAGATATAGATAGAGAACACTTAAAACGGTAAAAAGGAGAATCGCCCAACTCCCGTAGGACATCGGGGACCTTACTTCCAAAGTCATAAATAAGCGATAAAAGTTAAAAGGGCTACCCAGATCTAGTAAGAGCACACCTAATCCAAGTGATATGGGAAAAGGCGAAATATAGGCGCCGAAGCGGCTTACTCGTTCAAAGTCTTTGCCCCCGTAAAGAAAGGCGAGATTAGAGGTTATCATTGATCCCGCACTAAGTCCTGCCGTAAACAGGTAAATAACGATCATTAAAGCCCAGGTTAATTCCACGCAACATTCCTCCAAGTCTCGATGTTCACCTTAACCGAAATCCAGTTTACTTACCCTTAGGGATTTCCGGAACGGCTTCATCAATATAATAAATGTTAGGGCCAGTACCCACGTGCTTGAGCAACACTCGCGTCGGATACTTGGCAATCAATTGAGAGACGATGCTAGCGGGGTCGTTCATGTCTCCTGCTTGACGTGACTTCCCTAGGCAAGTTTGAACACACGCTGGTTCTAGACCTTGCTCAAGACGATGCCAGCATAACGTACACTTATCAGCTTTTCCAGTTTCAGGATTAGCAAAGCGGGCGTCATACGGGCAAGCTACTATGCAATATTTACACCCAATACACTTGCTGTTTTCAACAATGACAATACCATCTTCGCGTTTCTGGGAGGCCCCTGTAGGACAAACAGCGACACAGGGTGGGTTTTCACAATGCATACAATTTCCCGGTTGAAAAACTTCTCTAACTTTAGGGAACTGTCCCTGAACACCACTGCTCTTGACCCAATTACGAGTATGCCCAATCGGCGCGTCGTTTTCTGAACGACAGGCTACCATACAGGCATCGCAATCGATACAGCGTGAAGTTATAATAACAAATCCCATGCGAACAGCCATATTTTCTCCTCCTAGCCTACGCCTTTCTCACTGTTACAAAGGTCTCACTTAAGGCTGAGCCTCCCGATATCGGATCAGTAACAGTCTTATGCAGAGCAGAATCACTTGCCCCACGACCATAGGCTGATTTAAGTCCTTTGCTTACATGCCCAAATCCACCGACCATAAAGATACAATCTGGCCGTATACCCTCTGTAACATAGGCTTTAATAATAACCTTTCCAACGTCACTCTCTATCACCACATCGTCTTCCGACTTAACCCCAATCTTCTGTGCTATTGAGGTATGCAGCCACGCATGATTGACGGGGAAAACTTCTAAAAGCCAGCGATTATTCTGCGTGAACATTTGTGTGTGCTGAGCTGTTTTACCGGTTAAGAGATAATAGTGACCTTCCTCTGGCCGTGGCGGCTCATCCCATGTGGGTACAGCCTTCTTGCCCATTTGGGCCATGATACTTGATGAAATTTCCACTTTCCCACTGCTCGTTTGGAACTCAAAATCCCTGGAGTGGTCTTCTTTAAAGTTTTCTACTTCATAATGTCCATCACGTTTCAAATCTTCTAATTTCACGGGGAACGGCTTGAGCTGCTGAGTCAAGAGATCCACTTCATCCTTATAAGGTAGGAATTCCCCTAAGCCCAATTTCTCCGCTAACTCCTTATAAATCATTAAGCTACTTTTCGTATCATAAAGAGGCTCGATCACCGGCTGACGGATGAATATTTTATTTTTAATCGTTACCAAACCGTCATATCGTTCCAGGTAGTAGGATTCTGGCAGGATGACATCCGCATAATACGCCGTATCACTCGCTTGGATATCAATCACCGCGACAAAATCCAACTTCATGAGTGCATTAATAGTTTTCTGCCGTTCGGGAATCGAAAGCACGGGATTTTGCCTGGAAATTAGCCATCCTTTAGCCTGATAAGGTTTGCCAGATAAAATATTATCCCGCATTGTCTGGATAACACCGTAGGCTAAAGGCACTAGGGGATACTTCCAGGGCACTCCATCCAGTCTTATACCTTGAGCGGCTGGAAAGGGTGGGTGAGACAGAACCCCAAGCTTAGCTGTGTTCATTTCCTGATCAGGAATTAAGCCTCCAGGCTGAGCCCAATTACCCATCAAGGCATTAAGCACGGCAATGGATCGTTCAGTTTGGAACGAGTTCACGAAATTTGATGTGCGCCAGTTGGGATGTGCTATGACTGCTGGAGCAGCGGCGGCAAACTCCCGGGCAATTCGCTGAATCGTCGACGCAGCGATCTCACACTTTTTCTCCGCCCATTCTGGTGTATACTCTTGTACTTCAGTGACTAGCTCTTCGAACCCCTGTGTATATTTATTGACAAACGCTTCATCATAAAGTTTTTCAGCGAGGATCACGTGGATCATGGCTAGAAAAAAAGCAGAATCCGTTCCAGGCCTAACGGGCAGCCATTCCGTAGCTTTAGAGGCAGTCTTACTGAAGCGCGGATCAAGTACGACGACCTTTACACCTTTGGCCACCATCTCGATCAATTCCTGCGTCTCATTATTGGAAATTCCCTCTGCCAAATTACGTCCCGTGAAAATCATATACTTACATCGACTATAATCTGTTCCCGGTTGAGGATTGCCGTACGTATACAAAAATCCTGTTGTCATTGAATTGAAACACAAGCTCCGTTGAGTCCCGTAATTAGGAGTACCGTACGCCTTAAGCAGACTCTCAAAAAATGGCTGGGATAAGTTATCAGTTGAATTAAGCATCATCGCCTTCGCGCCATATTTATCCTTAATTTTTTTCATTTGATCGGCCGTATAACTCAAAGCTTCATCCCATGAAGCTTTGCGCCATAAACCGCTGCCCCGTGCCCCTGCACGTATCAGAGGAAACTTAATTCGATCCGGGCTATACATTGCTTCAACACCAGCATTGCCACGTGGGCACAGCTTTCCTAAATTGTTAGGATGATTTGGATTACCTTCCAGCGTCTTGATCACGCCGTTTTTGACCTTGGCAATCACTCCGCACCGCCACACACATTGCTCACAAATGGTTGTAACATATTTTGTATCCTGACCGGTTGTCTGGGCAGAGCTATCTAAACCCAAGGTCGATTTTGGAGCAAGTGCACCGACACCCGTAGCACCGAGAGCTGCCGTTGCGACAGCACCTTTGATAAACTTCCGGCGACTGAACAATTGGTCCCAAGTATACACTTTGGACACAATAACCCTCCTTTCTTAAAACCGTTTTTAGGATTCTAGAGACTGTTGTTGATCTGTAGCTTTGGAACTTTCCACGATTTTAGAACCCACATAGAAAACCCCTGTACACAGAACAAACAGTCCAATAAAGAGCCAATGATTGACATGGAAAAGCTCTGCTAGCGTCTTTTGTCCGTAGTCACCGATGGTAGATATCTTTAAGAACACTGATTGATAAGTTGCCCCAAATATAATTCCACCCGTCAGAAAACCCAAAACTCCTGGAATCAAGTAATCTATATTCCCCTGACCACAACCTGTGATCAATGTACCCGGTCACGTGCCAGCTAGGGCCATACCGACCCCAAACATGAGTCCCCCTAATAGATTACCTAGAATATAAGTTGAAGACACTTGATCTAACTGGATAAAACCAAGATCTTTCAGCGCATAGAGACAAACGAGTCCCACTGAGATTCCTGTCATCATAAACTTCATGACTGTATTATCCTTAAAACGAAACTGATTGACGATTTTATGATAGTGTCCTAGACCAGCCTTTTGCAGGGCAAAGGCGAAGAAGAAACCAATCGCTATGGGGACGACGTAAGTCATCATCTAGTAATTCCTCCCATACAAAATCTTAGTCGTAACAATTCCCGACACAAACAATCCAACTATAAAGATTAGTCCCGCGGGAGATAGTTGCATTGTTCCTGAAATAGCTAAGCCACTCGTACACCCACCAGCAATACCAGCGGAATACTCAATAATAATCCCACCGATAAAGATTAAGCCCCATCGTTTGAGCTTGCTGGGTCCGAATATCTCTGTCCATTGTTGATCGGGCATCATTCTAAACTTGAAATCCTTCGACCATTTACTGGACGTAAAGGCACCTAGGAGCATTCCAACAAACAATAGAATTTGGAAGCTTATGACCGGGGGCATCTGAAATTTAAAGTACATCGAATTAGCTAAACTTGAGTGAAAGAATTTCAAAAGTATACTGTCAATGTTTTCTAACCCACCCGACGAGCCGATTGTTTTATCCAACAGAACATAGGAAGCGGTGGCTGTTAATCCCAAGAGGGCACCTGCTGACCAGGGCGACCACAGTTTTTTCTTCATTTTCTCATTAATGGTCAAGGTGTTCTCCCTCCTTTTCTAGATGTGTAAGAACCTTATCAGGCATCTTAGACACTGCCTGTAATAATTGATCACCGTGTTCGTGCTGAAGGATTTTTTCTATGGCTAAGACAGTGTTCATATCCCCTTTTAGTAACTCAGCGAACACTTCCTGTACTTCGGGTGGAAGTGTATTTAAAGGAACTCTTTTTTGTCTTCCTTGTAAGATAGCCCAAGGCCATAATCCTTTTTTCCATTTCCAAATTAATACTCCCAAAATCGCCAGTACAAAAACATTTATTATTCCGATAACCCATGCTAACCAAGGAACCATATCCTTAAGATTAAAGTCAATTAAATCGAAATTGGCATTATCATTGGGGGGAACCTGAGTCGCTGCAGCGGAGGGAGTACCGGCCTCTCCGGCAGGCGTTCCAGTCGTTGGTGTACCAGGTGTTGCCGGTGTACCACCTTCGGGAGCTGTTCCACCATACTTAACAGCCCGAGCCGTACTATCATCGGGATGACACACTGCACAAGTTTGATCCGGTTGATCTAAGGGCTTGACTAATCCAACATGTGCTTTTGTTTTATCAGTTTCCGTTGCAGCACCTAAATGACAAGCCTGGCAAAAATCCCCAAAGGAATGCTGTATATGCCAATCACCTTTTTGGGACACTGGATCTTCTCCTTTAACCTCATGACAAGTTTTACAGGAGGAAGTTGATGCCCCACAGGCAGCTTCAGTAACTTTTGGCGATGTCATCAAAAAAGATCCAACAAGAACAAGACCGAATACCCCAAAGATTAAGGATAATAGAAACCATTTTTTTGTTTTCACGTTTGCTCCTCACCTCACAAGTTAATAGAACGTTTGTACCGTTCGCTTGATACTAGTTATTGTCTTAGTACCACCTCCGACGTCTCTATGTTCAACTCTGGTTGAACGAAGTCGCTACTCTGTTTCTGTTTGCTAAGAGAATCACAAACATTTCCTCGAATAATTCTATGCGGTTATCTGGGATCTAGTAATATGAGTATCGAATGTTCTTATCCCCCCCGTTAGGGGGGTGGTTCTTCTCCTCTAGGATACAACGAAAATACAGATAGGTCAATACAGCTTAAACATAAAAAAGAGCCAGGAAGGCTGTTAACCCCCCTGACTCCTGCTTCGGTAACCAATTATACGCTGAAGAACAATATTCGAATTGCACTATACCGCTCTGGCTATAACAAAATACTATTTAGCGGCATTTTTCTGATCCTGAGTTTGTTCTGTCGCATCGAGCGAAAAATCAGTTGAGGCGACCCGGCCTGTTTTGATATATTCGATCATCATCGGGGTTATATAAGGTACGATGAGTGGCAGCAAGTTAGGCATTAAGGAATCCATGGTCTTAGGAAGCAGGTCCGGCATCAATTCCTCCATATCCTTAGGCAGTTTACCTACGCGCCGCGAAACTTCAGCAAGCATATCAGGCATAACCTTGGGCATGACCCCTGGGACCAACATTGGCATCATTACTGGCATCATTTTCTCCATCAAGGCTAAGCCACCAGGGATATATTTCATAGCGTTCATCATAGGCACCATACCTGTGGGCATATTGGCAAACATCTGTGGAAGTAACGCTCCCATAACCTTAGCCATGTTTTCAGGATACATTAGAAGAATGAATTTCTCGAAGTAGCCCCACATTTCCATGGAGTATTCAGTTTTGTCCTCGGTTTCAAAGCCTAAACCTTGAGCAATAAACCGAGCTAGGTCAGTGATCGGAATATCCATATTGTTAGCCTTGGCGGCTGTTCTTAACTGAACCTGACAGCAAGGGCAAAGTGCCAGTAAAGCATCAGCGCCTACATCGATGGCTTCCTGAATCCGTATCCCACCAAGCTTTGCAGCAACAGGCATTTCACCAATCAAGGTTAAAACAGAACCGCAGCATAGTCCTTCTTCGCGGTTATGCTCCATTTCTACCAATTCTACTCCAGGAATGGCAGCAATGAGTTCGCGGGGCGGTTCGTAGATACCCTGCGCCCGACCAGCATGACAGGAGTCATGGAAGACAACTTTGGCCTTTATCTCATGCTCAAACTTTAGATCGCCTTTAGCGAGTGCTTCCGCCGCTACTTCGGAATAATTCTTGATTTCAAAAGGATAGTCTATCCCTTTTTTACGGGCCAAAGCGGGATAAAGCTCTTTCCAAGCTAGGCCACAGGCAGGGCAGGAAGTAACAATCGTTTTAGCGCCACGCTTTTTGGCTTCAGCGACATTGTGTTCGAAGATCTCTTCGAACAGCTCCCACTTACCAGCGATCTTCATCGGAATACCGCAGCAGGCTTCGTCAGTACCCATATAGGTAAAATCAATACCCGCCTTATCTAAAATACGAACGCTTGATATGGCCACATCACGATTCACCATAGAGGCTGTACAGCCTGCAAAGTACAAAACATCGGCTTTTTCTTTAATCTTAGGCTTAATCTCTTCGGGAATCCAATCGGCTCTTCTTTCCCGTTTACCTGCCCAGATGTTGTTTTCTCCTCTGAGTGAGGAAGCCATCATTTCAAAGGGTGGGAAGGTCATGCGCTTTTCTTCCGTTATTAACTTACCACGCATAGTCATCCAGTTATGCTCAACAGGAATGTTAAGCTGGCAACGGGTATTACAGACTTCACAAGTGGTGCACAGGAGGAACCGATTCACCATCTCCTGATCGAATTTCTCACGTCCCGCAATGACTTCTCTAAGGTACGCGTATTTACCGCGAGGAGAATGGGACTCCCAACCACGGCCCGAGAACTGTTCACAGGTGGACACGCAGTATCCGCAACGAGCACAAGCTGTCGCGAAGAAGGCGACACTGCCGGGTATTCCGTTCTTCTCTTTGGTTCTTTCAGAGAGGTCACCGGTGGGAGCGGTAGCGGCATTAGCAATGGGGCGGATCAAAGGCTCAAAAGTAGAAGCTAAGCCCATAATTATATTAATAAAACCAGACCCAATGACCTTATTAGGATTAAATAAGTTGTCAGGATCTACTTTGGCTTTGTATTGAGTCAGTGTTCGAAAGCGATCTGCACCTAAAACATTCTTTGCTTCACTTTTGAAGTACAAGCCTGTGGAGTAAGCAGTACCAGCGTGTTTCTTGGCAATGTTAATGACCGACAAGGCCAAAGCATAGGCTGGGTTAAAAGCCAATGAACGTTCATCATGGGGAATGAAACCCAAGATCGTTACTTTATCACCTTTACCTACCATACCCTCAGCAATAAATGGCTGTTTAATTTTCTTGGAAATATCGTTCAAGACATCTGTTAGATTTTCAGTAGGAACAATGACTTCAGTGGTAATGATGGAAGGACCAATCCGCTTTAGACGCATTGGTGCAAAGCGCAGGTCCCATTCATGTTCAGCTGCTTCTGGCGATAATTCTTCACCCTTATTGACCTTGATCAGTCCTGCCAATGCAGAATCAATCTTTGAGCGGCGAGGTTCGGGATAAGCGATCATCATCACATAGGCTTCAGGAAGCACAGGGACACTATGTGAAGTCACTTCCTCGTAGGGATGACCGTGTTTGTGGGGTAGTTTTTTCTTTAACCGTAGAGATTCAGGGTTGAGAAAAGTGATCGACCATATGGGTAATTTCTTTTGTGAAATAGCCTTTAGTGCGCCTCCTAAGGATTGGGTATCTTTGAAGGCAAAAGCCCGGTGTACCTCTGGTAATAAATCACGAACGCTGAAGGTGATTTCAGTGATAATTCCAGTAATACCCTCTGCATCCGCAATATAATCGGCCAATTCTTGACCGCTAAAACTCTGTAATTCTCCGGAAGGCATTACCACCCTGGCAGCGAGTACATTTTTTTTAAACTCGCCGTACTCATAGGAACCAAAGCCCGACCCGCCTTGAGCTAACCAACCTCCCACGGTCGAGGCAGGCAGAGAGCTTGGATAAAGACGTAAATCCAATCCTTTTATATTGATTTGTTTTTGCAATTGTTCCCAGATAACACCGGGCTGTACGCGAACTGTTTTTTTAGTGGAATTTATCGCAATTACCTTGTTCATACCGCTCAAGTCCACCACAACAGCGCCCTTAGCCGGCAAAACTCCACCGTAACCGGAAGTCGAAGCGCCTCTCGGGACTAACTGAATTTTTTCCTGCTTAGCCAGCTTTACCAACTGAACAAGTTCTGTTTCTTCCATCGGCCTAACCACCGCACCAGCGATCCCAGCAGGTACAAAGGGCTTAATTAGGGAAGGCAGGGCTCCAACGTCATAGGAATACATTTTCCTTTCAATCAGATCTACCCTCATTCTGTCACCAAAAATCTCCTGAAGCTGGGAGGTAACTCTTTCATTCACGACTGACATACTCTTCACTCCTTATAATATCTATTGCGAATTATCTTTAGTAACAACGGCAATTTGTACAAGTAATCACTTTCACTTTAGGTAGCCATCAAATCTTCTTAACGACAGTAACCTTGGGATGAAATTCATAAATCAGTGTGCCACAGTCATAGCCCTCTTGCACTGATTAACCCCCTCCCCCCCCGATTGGATTGTTAATCTAAGAATAACATCTAATCTGACGTAGGTCAATAAGTAAATACATAGGTTTACTTTATTTGCATATTTCGGAGACGTCGTGAGCAAGTTGTAGATCTAGAAGGTGGGTTAATGTCTACAAGTCTATAGGTGTATAAATCTAGGACTTGTGAACCTGATGGTTGACAAATGTCATCTACTCAGTTATATTTAGGTGTATATCCAAATACCCTGCCGGGGTATGTGGGATTTAATTTTCGTTTATATGCTCACGTTCGGTTTGGTGTAAAAGAACCGACATTACCTTTTCAGATTTAAGTCAGTATGAATACCTCAAGAGACGAAAGGAGTTATCAATTTTGGACTATCTATCGAAGTTATCCAAAGACGAGTTAACGCGCCGCCTCAAAACAGCGACGGAGGACCTTGAGGAGTTGGAAGAGGAAAGAGGCTTTGTCTTAAAACAAACTGGTATACATCTCCCTGGGCATGTGGTTAAAAAGTTCGCAACCGATTCGGCCGCCTTAACGCAATCCATCATAGAGTTGAAGGCGGAACTGGGACTGCGTATCTAACAAATACTGAGCTTCATTCACGACAAATATGACAAATTAATGGGTCCTCGCAATTTTGCGAGGACCCATTAATTTGTCATATTTGTCGTTGTGCCTCAACCCACCCAAACCTGCACAATACTACGTTTATCGAACTAATTCCTTTTCCTGGATGAATTCCATGAGTAACTTAGCGGTTCCTCCCGTAAGTTTTAGACAACAACGCAAGTGTTCAGGTGAGTCAAACTCATGAGGATTTAAGACTCGGCAACAAGTCGCTCCAAAGGCACTTGAGAAACGATCGTGGAAATCGTGAGCGAGGTCATACATCGGTTCTCTTGTTTGCTCTGGATCTGTGCGGCCCTTAAATAGTCCAAGAATCATGACAGAGCTTGTTAAGGCTCCGCACATACAGCCGGCATGACCTAACCCTCCTCCAAAACCAGTCGCCATTTTTAAGCTTTCAGCACTCAAAGGGTTGTTCAGGATCTCGTTAAAAGCGTGAAGAATAGACTCCGAACAATTTAGACCATCTTTAAATTTGCTACCAGCCCGCGAACGAGCTTCTAAAGCGACATCGTTCACTTGTTTTCCTCCTTCGACAAATGTCATCACCCTTGCTAAACTCCTAATGATACTTTACCCGCTTTATCCTGTTTCATTGGGAGCTAGAAGGTAAATACTTTTGATTCCGTTGCTAAGTCAATGAGCTTGCCAGCCGTTGACAATTCAGCCCCCTTGATATAATCATCTTCGCTATAAAGTCTGGTTCTAGCACACGGTGTACAAATATAAAACGGCACCTTATTTTCGACTAAATAATCAAGGTATGGTTTGGCCGAGTCTCCAGTCGGTGCCTGAACATGATCTGCCAATCCCAAAACAGCATAGGTAACAGCATCATCTACTAAGAATATGTTCACTTCATGGCCCTTCTCTTTAGCCACCTTCGCGAGCTGAAATGCCCGAGTCGCGCGTGTAGGATCTTCAAGTCCACGACTTAATACAAATAGAAACTTCTCCATGATCGTCGCCTCCTATAATTTATACCTTTTTACAAGATCCCACTTCTATGAGTGGTGGTGAATCACCTGTAACAGCTACTTTGTGAAGAAGGCACTTCCGACAGCGAGACCACCTTCCAGAAATGCTACTTGAGAAACGCCTTTGCCTTGGAGCATACGTGCTGCTTCATATCCCCTAATTCCTAAGCCACATACGGTGACGATTAAAGAATCTGTTGGAACCTCTTCCCAACGTTCTCGTAACTCTCCTAGTGCAATAACTTTTGTCCCCTTGAGGGATAAAGGGTTAGCTGCAACTTCATCTGGCTCGCGAATGTCAAGAATACACAGCTTTTCTCCCGCTTCTAAGCGTTTCAGTACCGCTTCAGCGGTGATTCCTTCAGCTACCTCCAGACGGAGGTTTTCTAACGTTGTAGCAGCATGGATGAGTAAATCGATCGCAGTCGCAAAAGGTGGTGCATAGGCTAAATCGAGATCAATGAGATCTTCTACTTTAGCACCAAATTTAAGCGCGGTCGCCAGTACATCAAGTCTCTTAACACTCTCTCCTACACCACAAACCTGGGCACCAAGCAAGCGTCCGTTCTCTTGCTCAGCAATTAATTTAATGGTTACATTAGCATGCATGGGAAAATAATGAGCGGCATCCGGTCCGCTACTTACACTGGTCACGATATTGTAGCCAAGTTTTCGAGCTTCTTCTTCTCCCAGGCCGGTTCGCCCTATATTGAGATCAAAAGCTTGAAGCGCAGAGGTTCCTGCGATTGGGGCAAACCGGGCGGGTAGTCCAGCGATTCGATCCGCGATGACACGACCTTGTTTGTTGGCCGTAGAGGCTAGTGGAATATAGACTGGTTCACCCGTCAGCAGATGACGTTGTTCTGCACAGTCACCACCAGCATAAATTGCTGGATCATTGGTCATCTGGTGCTTATCGACTTGAATAGCTCCTGTACTTCCAATCGTGAGACCCGCCTCACGGGCAAGTCCAACCTCTGGACGCACCCCTGTGGCCACGATGACCATGTCGGTTTCAATCGTTCCCTGTTCTGTGACCACGCGACACACATTTCCCTCATCATCTGCTTCAATAGC
>Ga0075525_10000241_pt1 | contig 21146 bp, 16 predicted proteins | sample NGEPertwo_FD_74795 | JGI IMG/M metagenome (GOLD analysis project Ga0075525, IMG submission 74795) | Arctic peat soil microbial communities from the Barrow Environmental Observatory site, Barrow, Alaska, USA - NGEE Permafrost154B-two | ecosystem: Environmental > Terrestrial > Soil > Wetlands >...
GAAGGAATTTAATGTTGCACTGCGGCAAAAGGAATGTTGCTCCCAAACAAAAACTTACGTATCTTGCCCAATAATAGATCATAGAGTGGTCATGCATAAATATTGTGCAGACATTTGTCAGCCATCCATCGTGCAGCCGCGAGGATATATACGCTTTGAGTGCTTTGACGAAAAAGCCTAGTCCTCGCCGCCAGGCCGAGCCGCCGTCAATTCCATGCGACGCGCTGCTGGAAGCCCTGCCGCATCCGCTCCTCGTCATCGGCAGGGCGCTCGCCATCGAGTATGCCAACACCGCTGCTGAAGATTTCTTTCAGATGAGCGCCGGCGTCCTCTGCCGCAACGGCCTCACCGACGTCGTTGCCTTTGGCAGTCCGCTGATCGCTCTTGTCGAGCAGGTCCAGCGTAACGGCACCACGGTCAACGAGTATGGCGTCGAACTCGGCTCATTCCGCTTCGAGGCGCCGAAGCTCGTCGACCTCTATGGCGGTCCACTGCCCGAGGCTCCAGGCAGAGTTATGGTGTTGGTGCAGCAACGCAGCATGGCGCAGATGATCGAGCGCCAACTCACCCATCGCGGCGCCGCGCGCTCGGTCTCGGGTCTCGCTGCCGTGCTCGCCCACGAGATCAAGAACCCGCTCTCGGGCATCAGAGGGGCGGCCCAGCTTCTGGAGGGCGACAGCACCGATTCCGACCGGACCCTGACCCAGCTCATCTGCACCGAATCCGACCGCATCTGCAAACTGGTCGACCGCATGGAGATCTTCGGGGACGAGCGGCCCCTGCAGCGTGAGCCGGTCAACATCCACGACGTGCTCAATCATGTGAAGCACATTGCGAGCACCGGCTTCGCCCGCCACATCAAGATCGTCGAGAACTACGATCCTTCTCTGCCTCCGGTGCCGGGCAGCCGCGACAAGCTCATCCAGGTTTTCCTCAACCTCATCAAGAACGCCGCCGAAGCCATCGGCGAGGATCGCGCCGACGGCCAGATCACGCTGACCACCGCGTTCCGGCCGGGCGTCCGTCTTTCGGTGCCGGGCAGCCAAGCCCGCGTCAGCCTGCCACTCGAAATCGCGGTCGAGGACAACGGCGGCGGCGTGCCGGCAGACCTCATGCAGCATCTCTTCGATCCTTTCATCACCACCAAGCCATCCGGCACCGGGCTCGGGCTTGCGCTGGTGGCGAAAATCGTCGGCGACCATGGTGGGATAATCGAATGCGACTCACGTCCCCGATTCACGGTCTTTCGCGCACTGATGCCGATGGCCGAAAACGAAACGACGCAAGCGATAGCAGAGGCGCAGGCGTAAGCAGAATGGGCAAAGGCAATATCCTCATCGCCGACGATGACGCGGCGATCCGCACGGTCCTGAACCAAGCACTGGCCAGGGCAGGCTACGCCCCGCGCGCCACCGGCAACGCCGCAACCCTGTGGCGCTGGATCAGCCAAGGCGAGGGCGACCTGGTCATTACCGATGTGGTCATGCCCGACGAAAACGCCTTCGACCTCATTCCCCGCGTCAAGAAGCTCAGGCCCGACCTGCCCATCATCGTGATGAGCGCCCAGAACACGTTCATGACCGCGATCACCGCGGCGGAGCGAGGCGCTTACGAGTACCTGCCCAAGCCCTTCGATCTCAACGAGCTCGTCGCCGTGGTCGGCCGCGCGCTGGCCGAGCCGCGCAAGAAAGCGCAGCGCCTTTCGGCCGAATCGACCGACGGCATGCCGCTCATTGGCCGCTGCCCGGCCATGCAGGACATCTACCGCGTCCTCGCCCGGCTGACCCAGACCGATCTCACCGTGATGATCACCGGCGAGTCCGGCACCGGCAAGGAACTCGTCGCCCGCGCGCTCCACGAATACGGCAAGCGCCGCAACGGGCCGTTCGTCGCCATCAACATGGCGGCAATTCCGCGCGAGCTCATCGAGTCCGAATTGTTCGGCCATGAGAAGGGTGCCTTCACCGGGGCACAGAACCGCCACGTCGGCCGCTTCGAGCAAGCCGAGGGCGGTACGCTGTTTCTCGACGAGATCGGCGACATGCCGATGGAGGCACAAACGCGGCTCCTGCGCGTGCTTCAGGAAGGTGAGTACACCACCGTCGGCGGCCGCACACCGATCCGGACGAATGTCCGGATAGTCGCCGCCACCAACCGCGAACTGCAGCAGCAGATCGACCAGGGCCTGTTCCGCGAGGACCTCTACTACCGGATCAACGTGGTTCCCCTCAGGCTGCCGCCTCTGCGCGAGCGGCTCGAGGACATTCCCGATCTCGTTCGCCACTTCCTGTCGATCGCCGAGAAGGAGGGGCTTCCGACGAAGAGTTTCGAGCCTCCCGCGATCGAGCGGCTCAAGCGCTACCATTGGCCCGGCAATGTGCGGGAGCTTGAGAACCTGGTGCGGCGCCTGTCGGCGATCTATGCGCAAGACATCGTCACCATCGACATGGTCGATAGCGAGCTCGCCACTGCGGCGCGCGCACCGTTTCCCGACGCGGCCGCGCCGAGCGGTGACCTTTCGGAGTCCGTGGAGCGCCACCTTGCGGACTATTTCATAGGCTTCGGCCAAGACCTCCCGCCGGCGGGGCTGTACACCCGCATTCTACGGAAGGTGGAGCTTCCACTCATCACCGCAGCGCTCGCCGCCACGAGAGGCAATCAGATCCGCGCCGCCGATCTCCTCGGTCTCAATCGCAACACCTTGCGCAAGAAAATCCGGGCTCTCGGCATCAAGGTCATCCGCACCCCGAGCGCCTAACTGGTTAATTCGCAAAGCCGCCCCCATATCTCGCTAGCCTAAGCTGTTGGCAGTCCTAGGGTCGTCGGCCCTTGGCGACGGCGGTGATGTCGCCAAAGCGCCACATTGTGATTTTATTGCACCATAGTTGAGGCGGACGCTCCAGGAGGGACCGGCACCCACCGGGACTCCATGGGGGAAACCAGGGGAAAGCGGTTTGCGCAGCGTCTTCCAACCCTCGTCAGAATCGGCCAAACGCAAGGGAATCTTGCGTCCGCGCGCCGCCATGGGCGTTTCCGGTCAAGGCTCGAACATCCCCGCCGAACCGCGCACCCGCCGCCGGCTGCCCTTCATGCTCGGCCTGATCACCATGGTGCTCTCGCTATGCTCGGGGCTCGCCACCTATCTCGTCCTGACCGGGCTGACCCCCATCCTGCCCACCCAGGCGGTGGTGGTGGGCGTGCTCCTGATCAATCTGGTGCTGGTCCTCGCCATGGTTGGGATCATCGCCTGGCAGGTGAGCGGGCTGTGGCTCGCCAGACGCCGCCATGTGGCCGGCGCCCAGCTCCATGTGCGCATCGTCAGTCTGTTCAGCGTGATCGCTGTCGTTCCGGCGATCCTGCTCGCGGTATTCGCGAGCGTGTCGCTCGACCGCGGTCTCGACCACTGGTTCTCGGTCCGCACCAAGTCGATCATCCAGAACTCCATCGACGTCGCCACGGCCTATCTCCAGGAGCACGGCCAGGTAATCCGCGCCGACACTGTCGCCATGGCCAAGGACATCGACGAGGCCGTGGGGCTGGTGCAGTCACGCCCGCAAGGCTTCGGCAACTTTCTCAACACGCAGGCGGCTATCCGCGCGCTCCCCGCCGCCTATTTGATCGACAGCACGGGCAAAGTCCTCGCCACAGCCGCCTCCGCACCCGAACTGCCGTATCGGGCGCCGCCCAAGGAGGCCATGGAGCTCGCCAAGAAGGGGCAGGTGATCGTCATTGCCCCCGGGCAGACCAGTCTGGTCGGCGCCATCAAGAGCCTCGCCAACTTCAACGACACCTATCTCTACGTCATCCGGCCGGTGAACGCCCGCGTACTCCAGCAGCTGCGCGCGACCCGCGCCAACGTCGCCGAGTATCAGCTGCTAGAGCAGCGCCGCGCCGGCGTGCAGGTGGCCTTCGGCCTGATGTATGTGGCGATCGCCCTGACGCTTCTGTTGTCGGCCATCTGGATCGGCATGTGGTTCGCCAACCGCCTGGTGGCGCCGATCGGTCAGCTCATGGGGGCCGCCGAAGAGATCAGCCAAGGCAATCTCGGGGTCGAGGTGTACGTCGATCCGGCCGACGGCGACCTTGCGACGCTCGGGTTGACATTCAACACCATGGCCTCCGAGCTGAAGAGCCAGCGCGACGAACTGGTCGGCGCCAACGCGACACTCGACGAGCGCAACCGCTTCATGGAGGCTGTGCTCTCCGGCGTGACCGCAGGGATCGTCGGTGTCGACTCCGATGGCACCGTCAATCTGGCCAATCGCTCCGCCGAGACGCTGCTCGGCGTGAAGGAAGAAAAGCTCACCGGCAAGAAACTGGCTCAAGCCATCCCCGAATTCGGGCCGCATCTGAAACGCGCCCGCAAGCAAGGGAAGCGGCTTGCCACCAACCAGGTCACGCTGCGCCGCGCGGGATCGGAGCGCAATTTTGCCGTCCGCGTCACGAGCGAAGGCGCCGGCAAAGGCTATGTCGTGACCTTCGACGATATCACCGAATTGGTCAGCGCCCAGCGCAGCACTGCCTGGGCCGATATTGCACGCCGCATCGCCCATGAGATCAAAAACCCGCTGACCCCGATCCAGCTGTCGGCGGAGCGGCTCCGCCGCAAATACGGCGCCTCCATCACCAAGGACCGTGAGATCTTTGAACAATGCACCGACACCATTATCCGCCAAGTGTCGGATATCGGGCGCATGGTCGATGAGTTCTCCGCCTTTGCCCGAATGCCGAAGCCGGTCATGGAGCCTCACGACGTGCGTGAGATCGTGCGCGAGGCCGTGTTCCTGTTCCAGGTCAGCCGGCCGGAAATCAAGTTCGAGCTCGACCTGCCCGCCAAACCGGTCATCACCATGTCCGATCAGCGCCTCTTGACCCAGGCGGTCACCAACCTCGTGAAGAACGCGAGCGAGGCGATCGACACCGCCGTGGAGGCCGACCCGGCTCGCGCCGGTACCGGCCACATCACCGCGGCGGTCGGGACCAAAGGCGACCACGTGCACGTCACCGTCATCGACAATGGCTGCGGGCTGCCCGAGGAAAATCGGGAGCGCCTGGTCGAGCCTTACATGACCACCCGCGTCAAGGGCACCGGGCTTGGCCTCGCCATCGTGCAGCGGATCACCGAACAGCATGGCGGCAGATTGCAACTCACCGATGCACCGAAACGCAACGGCAAGATCGAAGGCGCATCGGTCCGGATGGACTTGCCCATTATGGGCCGGGAGGAGCTGGAGACGGACGATGCAGAGTCCAAATCGTCCTCAACCGTGCCCGCGAGCGCATCCGAACCTGCCGAGGAGGAAGAGGAAGTAACCCATGGCGTCTGACATTCTAGTCGTCGATGACGAGGCCGATATTCGGGAGCTGATTTCGGGCATTCTCGAAGATGAAGGTCATGGCACCCGGCTCGCCAAGGACAGCGACGAGACGCTGAAGGTGATCGAGGAGCGGCGGCCGTCGCTCGTCATTCTCGACATCTGGCTTCAGGGCTCGAAGCTCGACGGGCTCGACCTGCTCGACTGCATCAAGCAGGCGCATCCCGACCTGCCGGTCATCATCATCAGCGGCCACGGTAATATCGAGACTGCGGTCGCGGCCATTCAACGCGGTGCCTACGACTATATCGAGAAGCCCTTTAAGGCCGACCGCCTGGTGCTCATTGTCGCCCGGGCCCTGGAAGCCTCCCGGCTAAGGCGCGAGAACCGCGAGCTGCGCGAACGGAGCACCTATTCCTTCGAGATGGTCGGCCGCTCGGCCACCATCAATCAGCTGCGTCAGCACATCGAGAAGGTCGCGCCCACAAATAGCCGCGTGTTGATCACCGGGCCGTCGGGCTGTGGCAAAGAGCTCGCTGCAAGGGTGATGCACGCGAAGTCCGGGCGCGCCGATGGGCCGTTCGTCGTCCTCAACGCCGCCGCTATGGTTCCCGACCGCATGGAGCTCGAGCTGTTCGGCACGGAGGAGGGGACTGGTTCGGGCCCCCGCAAGGTCGGCGCGCTGGAAGAAGCGCATGGCGGCACCCTCTATATCGACGAGATGGCCGACATGCCGCTCGAGACCCAAGCCAAGATCCTGCGCGTGCTCGTGGAGCAGCGATTTCAGCGCCTCGGCGGTGGCACCAAGGTCCATGTCGACGTGCGCGTGGTCTCTTCGACGAGCCATGACCTCCAGAAGGAAATCTCGGCCGGCCGTATGCGCGAGGACCTCTATCACCGCTTGAACGTGGTGCCGATTCGCGTGCCCGGGCTCGCGGAGCGGCGCGAGGACGTGCCTGAGCTCGTGCGCTATTTCGTGCAGACCATCTCCGTCGCCTCCGGCCTGCCGCCCCGCCGCATCGGCGAGGACGCCATGGCCGTGCTCCAGTCCCATGAATGGCCGGGCAATGTCCGCCAGCTGCGCAACAACGTCGAACGCCTGATGATCCTCGTCGGCGGCGACGCCGACTCGATCGTGACGGCCGACATGCTCCCCGACGAGATTATCTCGCCCGTCCCTCTCTCGCCCAACGGGGCAGGGGGAGAGCATTTGATGTCGCTGCCCTTACGCGACGCCCGTGAGATCTTCGAGCGCGAATATCTCGTCGCCCAGGTCAACCGCTTCGGCGGCAATATCTCGCGCACGGCCGAATTCATCGGGATGGAACGCTCTGCCCTCCACCGGAAACTTCGGACGCTGGGCGTCAATTCGCATGAAAGAAGCCCCGTCATGCGCTAGCATGGAGGGTGACTCGCTTCATGGGGGGACACGGTTCGCAGAGCTATCCGCCATCAGAACCCTTGCGGAATTGCCTTGCAATCGCGTCTAATACACTGAGGTGGCCGGTTGGAGTGAGATGCCGGCGCCATCCAACAAGAGTAAGCGTGGACCAAAGGGACGGGGAAGCCCATGGCGGCAGAACGCACGCAAAGCCTACAAGATACTTTTCTCAATCATGTTCGTAAGAACAAGACGCCACTCACGATATTCCTCGTAAATGGTGTGAAACTTCAAGGCGTTGTGACCTGGTTCGACAATTTCTGCGTGCTCTTGCGCCGGGACGGTCATTCGCAGCTCGTCTATAAGCACGCGATCTCGACCATCATGCCGGGCCAGCCCATCCAGCTTGCCGACATCACCGACGCGGAAGGTGCCGCTGAGTAATTGCGTCCAACCGACCCGAGACAACTGAAGCGCAAGAAGGGGCGGCCGGGTCGCAAGACGCATGACATGCGCCCCGAGGGGCGCGTCGGCGCGATTGTGTTCGCGCCGATCATCGCTCAGAAGCCGACCAAAGGCACTCCCAAGGACACCCGCGCGCGCGGCCTCGAAGCCCCCGAGCGCTCACCTCAAGCCCGCCTCAATGAGGCCCTCGGCCTCGCCGCCGCCATCGATCTCGACGTGCGGGCGAGTGGGGTTGTGCCGGTGTCGCAACCTAAGCCGGCGACCCTGTTCGGCTCCGGCAAGGTCGAGGAGCTTGCCGGGCTGGTACGCGCCGAGGACGCCGAGCTGGTGATCGTCGATCACCCGCTGACGCCTGTGCAGCAGCGCAATCTCGAGACCGCCTGGAATGCCAAAGTGCTCGATCGCACGGGGCTCATTCTGGAGATATTCGGTGAGCGCGCACGCACGCGGGAAGGGCGCCTCCAAGTCGAGCTCGCCCATCTCGTCTACCAGAAGAGCCGGCTCGTGCGCTCATGGACGCATCTCGAACGCCAGCGTGGCGGCTTCGGCTTTCTCGGCGGGCCTGGCGAAACGCAGATCGAAACCGACCGCCGGCTCTTAGGCGAACGCATCGATGTCATCCGCAAAGAGCTGGTACAGGTCAGACGCACCCGCACGCTGCACCGCAAGTCCCGCCAGCGCGTGCCGTATCCCGCCGTCGCGCTCGTCGGCTACACCAATGCCGGCAAGTCGACCCTGTTCAACACGCTGACCGGCGCTGACGTGCTCGCCGAGAGCATCCTCTTCGCCACCCTCGATCCAACCATTCGCGCGCTGCCATTGCCCGGGGGATCCAAGGCGGTCCTGTCCGACACCGTGGGCTTCATTTCCGATCTGCCGACGACCCTCGTTGCCGCCTTCCGCGCCACGCTCGAAGAGGTGCAGGAGGCCGACTTGATCCTCCATGTCCGCGACATCGCCGACGAGGCGAGCCCCAGCCAGCGCGCCGACGTGAACACGGTCCTCGCCGATCTCGGCATCGACGCGGACGCCGAACCCGACCGGCTGCTCGAAGTGTGGAACAAGGCCGATCTTCTGGACGCCGCCTCTTTGCAGCGCGCGGCGAACGAGGCCCCGCGCTACGGCGCCGTCCTCGTTTCGGCGGTAACGGGGCTCGGAGTCGATGCGCTCCTCACCGAGATCGAGCGACGGCTCAATCGCCGCCGCCAGACGGTGGAGATCGCGGTCAGGCCGGAAGAAGGCTCTCTGTCGAATTGGATTTACGAGAATTGCGAGGTCGTCGCGCGTGAACATATCGGCGAGGGCGTGACGTCCTTGCGCATCCGCGTGGCGCCGGAGAAACGCGACAAGCTTGCGCGCCTTGCTGGCGCCGCCCGGCTCCGAACCGCGGCCGAGTAGGGCGCCCGCCTCTAAGTTTTGCGCTCCGCCGCCTTGGCCTCGTCCCACAGTCGATCCATCTCCTCGAGGCTCGCGTCCTCGGGCGCACGCCCATCTGCCGCCAGCGCCGTCTCGATGAAGCCGAAGCGGCGCACGAACTTCGCGTTCGCACCGCGCAAGCTCGCCTCCGGATTGACACCGAGATGCCGGGCGAGATTCGCCATGACGAACAGCACATCGCCGAGCTCCTCCGCCACGCGCTCTTTGGACCCGCCGCGGCTCTCGGCAATCGCCCCTTTGAGCTCGCCGATCTCTTCGTCAGCCTTCGCCAGCACCGGCGCAAGATCGGGCCAATCGAACCCGACCTTCGCCGCCCGCTTTTGCAGCTTCACCGCGCGCGTCAGTCCCGGCAGACCCACCGGCACGTCGTCGAGAATCCCCGCACCACCGTCCTGTTCGTCGCCGCGCTCGGCCTTCTCCTCGGCCTTGATGCGATCCCACAGATCCGTGGACATGAACTCATCCTTGCGCGAGGGGTCCTCGAAGACGTGGGGGTGACGCCGGATCATCTTCCTTGTGATCGCATCGACCACATCGGCGAAGTCAAAGCGCTCATCCTCCGAGGCCATCTGCGCGTGGTAGACCACCTGAAGCAGGAGGTCGCCGAGCTCGTCCTTGAGACCATCGAAATCGTCTCGCGCGATGGCGTCTGCCACCTCATAGGCTTCCTCGATGGTGTAGGGGGCGATGGTCGTGAACGTCTGCGTCACGTCCCAAGGACAGCCGGTGTCGGGATCGCGCAAGCGGGCCATGACGGCCAGGAGCGCGGCGAGATCGTGCTTCTTGGAGGACTCCTCAGGCATAACGGCCGCCGGTGCAGCGCCACCCCAAGAAGCTAAAATCTGCTGCAAATTCCGCTGGATAGCGGAACGTCGCGGATCTCTGCCCCATATCCTCGATTCGCATAAGGTATATTATGGAAAATATCTGTTTGGTGGGATAGCTCAACAGCGCCACGATCATCTCAGCGCGCCAAGGCCTCAGGGTACAAGACCTCAGCGGCGTTCGTAGTGATCCTTGATCAGCCGGTCGAGCAGCCGCACGCCGAAGCCCGAACCCCAACTGCGATTGATGTCGCTATCGACCGACGACATCGCCGTGCCGGCAATGTCGAGATGCGCCCACGGCGTGCCTTCCTTGACGAAGCGCTGGAGGAACTGCGCGGCGGAAATCGAGCCCCCCCACTTGCCGCCGGTGTTCTTGATGTCGGCGACCTTCGATTCGATCATCTTGTCGTATTTGGGCCCGAGCGGCAGGCGCCACAGCTTCTCCCCCGTCTCCTTGCCTGCAGCAGTGAGCCAATTGGACAGCTCATCATTGTTGCTGAAGAGACCCGCATGCTCCTTGCCGAGCGCCACCATGACGGCGCCGGTCAGCGTGGCCAGGTTAATCACGGCCTTCGGCTTGAACTTCTCCTGCGCGTACCAGAGACAGTCGGCCAGCACCATGCGCCCCTCGGCGTCGGTGTTGAGCACCTCGATGGTCGTTCCCGACATCGCCGTGACCACGTCGCCAGGACGCGTGGCGTTTCCGCTCGGCATGTTCTCGGTGAGGCCGATAATGCCGACCGCGTTGACCTTGGCCTTTCGCTCGGCCAGCGCCTGCATCAGGCCGACCACGCAGGCGGCGCCCGCCATGTCGCCCTTCATGTCCTCCATGCCGCCCGCGGGCTTGAGCGAGATGCCGCCAGTATCGAAGGTCACGCCTTTGCCAACAATGGCGATCGGCGCGCCACCCTTCGGACCGGCCCCCTTCCACTGCATCACCACCACATGGCTCGGACGCTCACTGCCCTGCCCGACGGCGAGCAACGATCCCATGCCGAGCCTCTTCAACGCGGCCTCGCTGAGCACCTCGACCTGCACGCCGGACTTGGTGAGCGCCTTGACGCGTGTGGCGAACTCGGCGGGCCCGAGCACGTTCGCCGGCTCGTTGACGAGATCGCGTGCCAGATTGACGCCATCGACAATGGCGCGATCCGGCGCGAAGGCCTGTCCGGCCGCGCGCGGATCGGCGCAGTGGACGATGATTTTCTTTAGGGGCTTTTCGCTGCTCTCGCTCGCGTCCCCGTTCTTCTTCTGAACTTTCGATTTGTACTTTTTGAAGCTGTAGCCTCGCAGTTGCGCGCCGAGCGCGAACGCCGCGACATCGGCCGGCGCGACATCGCCCTTTGCGGTCTCGAGGTAGACATTGGCGGACGCCCCTTCGCGGCCGGTGAGAATCCCCCGCACGGTGCCGCCGAGATTGAGCCAATCCTCGTGGCCGAAAGACGCGGGCTTGCCGACACCCACCAGCACGATGCGCGAGAACTTGACCCCCTCAGGCGCGAGCAGATCGACCGAAGATCCCGTCTTGCCCTTGAACGCGGTGATCTGCGCGGCCTTCGTCAGAAGCCCTTTGGTCTTTTTGTCGATATCCTGCGCCGCGGGCGAAAGCTTCGGCCCCTCCTCGGCAAACACCACGGCGACGCCATCGCCGGCTGCGGTCATGGTGGCAAAGGACAAGGTGGTCTGATCGGTCACGGGCAAGCTCCATCGAGATGAGTCGCGCCGTCCGGCCAAAATCGGCCGACCAAAGCACGCCGGGCAAGGAGCCGCCCACGCGCTACCTGGTGCAGTTTTGCAACAGCGGCAAGGAATACAGTCGACCTACGTAAGTCCTGCGTGAGGGGAAAGCAAGCCATTCCAAATGGCCGAAATTCCGCCATCTTGGGCTGGTGGGAATGGTGTTTGGTACCAGCCGGTTGGCGCTCCTTTCCGGGAGCGCCTGCGGGGGACGGCAAAAGGGCCACGGGGGACTCGCGGAACGTCATGTCACTCTTCAGCCGCTACATGTTTTGGCAGATGGCGAACGCGTTTCTCCTCATCCTGCTAACCCTGACCTCCGTCGTCTGGCTCGCTACAGCGTTGAAAGAGCTCGACCTTATCACGTCGCAGGGCCAGGGGCTGCTGCTCTTCATGCAGATGACCATGCTCAGCCTGCCGAGCCTCATAACGCTGATCGCCCCCAACGCCGTGCTGATGGCCGCGCTCTATACCCTCGACCGCATGAACGGCGACAGCGAGCTGATTGTCATGACGGCCGCGGGTGCGCCCGTTTGGCGCATCGGCATCTCTCTCGTCGCCCTCGCCTCCATCGTCAGTGTCTTGATTCTGCTTGCCAATGTGTTCGTGAACCCCGCCTGCATGCGCGAACTGCGGAGTTTCGTCACGCAGGTCAGAGCCGATCTCATCTCCCAAGTCATTCAACCAGGACGGTTTTCGAGCCCCGAGCGCGGCCTCACCTTCCACATTCGCGACCGCAGCCCGAGTGGAGAACTCCTCGGGCTCCTCGTCCATGACGAGCGCGACCCCCAGCAGGTGGTGAGCTACCTCGCCGAGCGGGGCCGCATCTTCAACAATGACGAGGGCTCATACCTCGTGATGTTCGAAGGTTATGTGCACCGGTACAACGCACAAGATAAAGATAAAGCCGTGCAGATCGTCGCTTTCGACCAGAATATGCTAGATATTTCCCAGTTCGGTTCGAAGACTGAGGGCGGCAAAGAACTTGGACCGCGTGAGCGTTCTCTTGGCGATCTCATCAGTCCGGCCGCCGACGACAAGCTGGCGATGAGCAATTATGGCAAGTTGCGCTACGAGTTGCATGACCGCTTCGTCACCCCCCTCTACCCCCTTGTTTTCGCCTTTGTCGCCATCGCCTTAATGGCGCATGCGCGCACCACCCGTGAAAGCCGCTGGGGCCAGATTCTCTTCGCCTTCGCCCTCGCCATCGGCTTGCGGATTGCAGGGATCACAGCCGGCAACCTTGTCACCCTCAATGCATGGGCCGTGGTCCTTGTGTATGCTATTCCGGTGGGGGCGATTCTGATTGCGGCGTGGACGGCGCACGTTAGAATGTCGCCGGAACTGCGGTCCAAGCTGAACTTTGAGCTCAAGCTTCAGCCAAGAAACATAAAGTTTTGGGCCAGTAGAGGGATGCAGACGGAGTGAGAGCGCAGATGCGAGGCATCAGTGCAGGGGGAACTCTTGCGCGCTATTTTTCAGGGCGATTCCTCGTCGCTATGGTGGGGACGTTCCTCATCTGTTGCGTCCTCATTTTCTTCGTCGATTTCATCGAGATGCTACGCCGCGCGGGTAACTACTCCGGCGATATCCCCGGGATCGTTCTCGCGTGGATGACGCTTCTGCGCTTGCCCTCGTTCTCCGAACTCACTCTGCCCTTCGCCGTGCTCATCGGCAGCATCGTGATCTTTCTGATGTTGAGCCGCTCATCGGAACTCGTTGTGTTGCGCGCCGCAGGTGTCTCGGTGTGGCAGTTCACGCTTCCCGCGATGGTCGTCGCCTTCCTGCTCGGGGTGATCTTCGTGCTGCTCTACAATCCAATCGCTGCGTTGGCCCGCGGCGAAGCTGAGCGGCTTTACGCCTCCGCCTTCGGCAAGGACGAGTCCCTGCTCAAGGCGAACAAGGGCGCCGGTGCTTGGCTACGCGAAGACGGCACCGACGGCCCCTCGGTGGTTCACGCGCTTCAAGTTCTCAATCAAGGCCTCGAACTGAACGGCGTCACCGTGTTCCAGTACGATGCCGACCATACGCTGACCGAGCGGGTCGAGGCCAAGAGAGCCGTGCTGAAGGATGGGCGCTGGGAACTCCAGGACGCCTGGGTTAGCGCCGCGGGACAAGAGCCCGTGTTCTACGGTCGCTACATGCTCAGCACCTATCTCACACCGACCCAGGTGCGCGACAGTCTGGGCACGGTGTTTTCGATCTCGTTTTGGGAGTTGCCGAACTTCATCCAGATCGCCGAGCGGGCCGGCCTCCCCGCGACCCAATACCGTGTGCAATATCATCTCCTCCTGTCGCGGCCGTTCCTCCTCGTCACCATGGTGCTCATCGCGGCGACGTGTTCCCTCAAGGGCTTCCGGTTCGGCAACGTCCAGATCAACGCCGTCTTTGGGCTCGCGGCGGGCTTCGGCTTCTTCGTGGCCTCCGAAATATCGCGCAACTTCGCCATGGCCGGACTGACCTCCGCCGCGGCGGCGGCGTGGGTCCCGGTGATCATCGCGGCATCGCTCGCGCTCACCGTGCTCTTGTACAAAGAGGACGGATGATGGCGCCCGCGGTGAGGATCATGGCTTCGATGCGCCGGGCTCTGCCCGGCCTCGCCGCGTCTTATGGGCGACTGTTTGCGGGCGCCCGCGGCCTGGCGCCGGCCGTGTTTCTCGCCGCTTTCGCGATGCTTCTCGCACCCGTCCACGAGGCTTTCGCTCAAGCCCAGACGGGGCTCGAGCAGATCATCAGTCCGCCGCAGACGAACGCGTCCGAGCCCATGCTGCTGCAGGCCGACGAGATGATCTACGACAACGACAACGCCAGGATCACCGCCAAGGGCAACGTCGAGATCTACTACGGCAGCTACACCCTGCTCGCCGACAAGGTGGTCTACAACCGCAACGCCAACACGCTGGCCGCCGAGGGCAATGTCCGCATGAAGGACCCCGACGGCGCCGTCATCACCGCCGACCAGCTCACGCTGACCGACGACTTCCGCGACGGCTTCGTCGATGCCCTGAAGCTCGTCACCAAGGACGACACACACATCGTCGCGCAGTCAGCGTCGCGCGAAGCCGGCAACGTCACCGTGTTCCGCAAAGGCTGGTTCACGCCTTGTAAGCTCTGTGAGGAGGACCCGACCAGGCCGCCAACTTGGCGGATTCGCTCCGGCAAGATTACCCATAAGCGCGATCAGGCAACCCTCACCTTCAACGATGCGACCTTCGATTTCTTCGGCGTGCCGGTCCTCTGGGTGCCCTACTTCCAAACCGCCGATCCGACGGTCAAGCGCAAGTCGGGCTTCCTCATGCCGACCTATAGCCATTCCGACCAGCTCGGCAACTCGGTTCAGGCTCCCTATTACTTCGCGCTCTCCGATCATTACGATTTCACCTTCGCGCCGATCTGGACCGAGAACGCGGGAACCGTGCTGCTCGGCGACTGGCGGCAGCGCACGACAAACGGCGGCTATCGCATCGAGATGGCCGGCGTGTGGAACAAGGGCGACACCTTCCTCAGTCCAACTGGTTCGCTGGAAAATGCAACCGACGGCGACTTCCGCGGCAGCATCAAGACGGAAGGCAAGTTCGCCCTCGATCCGTATTACTCCTGGGGTTGGGATATCATCGCCGAGTCGGACGAAACCTTCCGGCGATACTACAATCTGGACTCACGGCTCAAGACCGACCGCGTGTCTCAGGTCTACCTCGAGGGGCTGCACGACCGGAACTACCTGTCGACGCGCTTCTACAACACGCAGAGCCTTCTGTTCACCGACGAACCCTTCTCCGAGGCGACCGTCTACCCGATCATTGATTACGACTACATCGTCGGCAAACCGATCATCGGCGGCGAGCTCAGCTTCAATTCCAATGCGATGGTGTTCTCCAGCCAGGACGGCATCGACTCCAACCGGCTCATCATGGAAGCCAACTGGCGGCGGCAGATGATTGACGGCATCGGCCAGGTGTTCACACCGTTCGGCCGACTGCGCGGCGATGTATACGGCGTCAACCAGCCTGCCGAGCTCGATCTGACCGGCAGCGACGATGTGCTGACCCAGGATCCGGAAGACGGCACCATCTGGCGCGGGAACGCCGTGGCCGGCCTCGATTATCGCTACCCGCTTATCACCACGACCGGCTCCGTCACCCACACGGTGGAGCCCATAGGCCAGATCATCGCGCGGCCCAACTCGCTCGGCGATCAGCAGGACATCCCCAACGAGGACGCCTTGAGTCTCGTGTTCGATGACACGCTGCTGTTCGATATCGACAAGTTCTCGGGCTATGACCGCATCGAGACGGGCACGCGCGTCAATTACGGCTTCGGCTACACGGCGCAGTTCATGTCCGGCGCTTACGTTCGTACCGTGGCCGGCCAAAGCTTACAAATCGCCGGACAGAACGAGTTCGATACCGAATTCTACCAGACGAGCGGTCTCGCCACCGACACCTCCGACTATGTGACCGGCCTCTACATCCAAGCCTCGAGCAACCTCGCCTTCTCCGCGCAACAGCGCTTCGACCAGAACGACCTCAGCGTCAAGCGAACGGATTTGGGCTCATCGGTGGCCTACGGGCCGGTGCAGGCCAGGGTGAATTACGCCGACGTTCCCGCCAACCTCCCCACGGCCGCTCCAGCCGGGATTGTGACCGGCATCGACAGTGAGGAGATTTTGGCTGCCGCCGCGCTCGCCATCACCGACGATTGGTCGCTCCTCGGCAATTTCCGCTACGACATCCGGGGCGATCAGACGATCACGGACGGCCTTGGCCTGCGCTACCAGGACGATTGCTTCCTGATCGACATGACCTATCAGCGGTCCTTCATCCGCGATCAGGACATCGAGCCGGATGAGCGCTTCCTCGTGAGTTTCGCCCTGAAATATCTGGGCGCCTACAGCGTGGCCACAAGTGCCGGCGACTTCGGGGCCATTGGGCAATGACTAGGGCTGCCCTCTGCTTTGCGCGCTGCTTTGGGTTGCATGCCGCGCTACTCGTCGCCGTCATTTTGCTCGGTCACGGTCTGGCGCGTGCCCAGGAGCTGTCGATCAAGGTTCTCGTCAATGACGACCCGATCTCGGACTACGATATCGACCAGCGCGAACGCTTCCTTGCCGTCACCACGCAAGAGCAGCCCTCGCCGGCGCTGAAGAAGAAGGCGACCGACCTCCTGATCGACGAACGTTTGCAAATCCAGGAAGGCCGCAAGCTCGGCGTCACGCCAGACGAGGACGACGTCACCAAGGTCCTCTCTGACATGGCGTCGAAGAACAAGCTCGACGTCGATGGCTTGACCACCGCCCTCGGCCGCGCCGGCGTCAACATCAAGACGCTCAAGGACCGAGTCAGGGCCCAGCTCGTCTGGCAGGACGTCGTGCGCCGCAAGTTCCGCCGTGAGGTTCAGATCGGCGACGTTGACATAGATCTGGCCCTGTCCGATGCCGACAGCGAGGTCGAAGGCGGCGAGACCAAGACCACGCTCCAACTTCGTCAGGTAAAGTTCTCTCTGCCGACCAACGCCGACCAGAGGACAATCGCCGCCCGGCTCGCTGCGGCCGAGGCGCTGCGCGCCAAGTTCAGCGATTGCGCCAAGGTCACCGACCTTGCCAAGAGCGCGTCCGGGGCAACCATCAAGACGCTCCAGGATCAGCAGACATCCACGCTCACGCAGCCGGCGCGGTTGCTCGTCATGAATGCCAAAGTTGGACAGATGACGCCGCCCACATTGTCCTCGTCGGGCGTCGAGCTCTACGCCGTCTGTGGCAAGCGGTCGACCAGAGGCGACACCAAGGTACGTGAAGCGACGCAGCGCAAATTGATGAACGAAGAAATGATGATCCGCGCCGAGCGGCTCTTGCGCGACATGCGCCAGGACGCCTTCATCGAATACCGCTAGCGCGAATTTTCGTGCTAGGCCCCTCGCATGGCCGTTGCCGAACCACCGCTCGCGCTTACTCTTGGGGATCCCGCCGGGATCGGGCCTGATATCGCGCTTCTCGCCTTTGCGGCCCGACAGAGCGATCCGATTCCGCCGTTTGTGCTGCTCGGCGACGAGACCGTGCTCGCCGCCCGCGCCGAGACCCTGGGGCTCTCCGTCTCCATCGCCACCATTGATGCGCCGGCTGCGGCGACGAGCCTCTTTGCCGAGGCCCTGCCCGTGCTGCCGATCAAGGTGGCTTGCGCGGTCGTGCCCGGCCGCCCTGACCTCCGCGCCATGCCGGCTGTCAAGCAGTCCATCGAGGGCGCCGTCAAGCTGGTGCGCGAAGGCAAGGCGCGGGCCGTCGTCACCAACCCGGTGTCGAAATCCCTTCTCTACCAGGCGGGCTTCGCCTTCCCCGGTCATACCGAGTATCTCGCCGCCCTTGCCGGCAGCGCAGAGCCCTTGCTCCCGGTGATGATGCTCGTCGCCGGCCCGTTCAAGGTGGTGCCGGCGACGATCCACATTCCCTTGAAGGACGTCCCGGCCGCCATCACCACGGACCTGCTTCTTGCGACCATCAGGACGACCGACCAGGATCTTCGCCGCTATTTCGGCTATGTGCGGCCACGCCTTACCGTGAGCGGCCTCAACCCTCATGCCGGAGAGGACGGCAGCTTAGGCCGCGAGGAAATCGACATCATTGCCCCGGCCATCGAAGCCGCGCGAGCGGAGGGGCTCGACGTGACCGGACCTTATCCGGCCGACACGCTGTTCCACGCGGCCGCGCGCCAAGCCTATGACGCCGCCATCTGCATGTATCACGACCAGGCGCTCGTGCCGTTCAAGACATTGGCGTTCGAGGAGGGCGTGAACGTGACGCTCGGCCTCCCCTTCGTGCGCACCTCGCCCGATCACGGCACCGCCTTCGACATCGCCGGCACCGGCAAGGCAAATCCGAAAAGCCTGATCGAAGCGCTTCGCCTGGCCGATGCCATGAGCCGCGCGGCCGAGGGCTAAACGGTGTCCACGCCCGACGGCCTGCCCCCGCTTCGCGAGGTCATCCGCGCCTCCGGCCTGACCGCGAAGAAGAGCCTCGGCCAGAATTTCCTGCTCGATCTCAATCTGACGCGCCGCATCGCCCGCGCGGCGGGGCCCCTGGAAAACGTGACCATCGTCGAGGTCGGCCCCGGTCCCGGCGGCCTCACTCGGGCACTGCTGCTCGAAGGCGCAAGCCACATCGTCGCCATCGAACGGGACGAGCGCTGTCTCGCCGCGCTGCACGAGATTGGCGCGCTCTACCCGGGGCGTATCGAGGTGGTCTCCGCTGACGCCCGCACCGTCGATTATCGAGCCCTCACCCTCCCCCGACCAGCCCGTGTCGTCGCCAATCTGCCTTACAGCGTCGGCACGTACCTGCTGATCGGCTGGCTCAAGACCGAGCCCTGGCCGCCATGGTTCGACCGGCTGGTGCTCATGTTCCAACGGGAAGTTGCCGAGCGCATCGTCGCCCCACGGGGCACCAAGGAGTATGGCCGCCTCGCCGTGCTGTCGCAGTGGCGGACGCAAGCCCGCATCCTGTTCAACGTGCCGGCAAGCGCCTTCACCCCCAGGCCGAAAGTCGACTCCGCCGTGGTCGAGTTCACGCCGCGGGAAACCCCGACGCCGCCATGCGACGTCAAACAGCTCGAAAAGGTTACGGCCGCCGCCTTCGGCCAGAGGCGCAAGATGCTGCGCGCGAGCCTCCGCCAGATCACTCCGGATGCCGAAGCGCTGCTCGAGCGGCTCGGCCTCGACCCCAAGGCGCGCGCGGAGGAATTGCAGGTTGCGGATTTCTGCCGCATTGCCAATGCGCTCGAGTCTGAGCAACCGCGCGGCTAGAGCTGCGTCAGCAGCCCCTGCACGAACGCATCCAGCCCGGTGAGCCGATCGCGGCGCAAACGCTCCGCGGCGAGGATCGCGCGCACCGCCGCCACCGACCTGTCCACGTCGAAATTGACGACCACGTAGTCGTACTCGTCCCAGTGCTGGATCTCGTTGCTGGCGCCGCGCATGCGTCTGGAAACCACGTCATCGGAATCCGCCGCCCGGGTCTTCAGCCTCTCCTCCAGCGCGCTCGCCGATGGCGGCAAGACAAACACGGACACCACATCGTCGCCGGCCGCCTCGCGTAGAGCGGCGGCGCCTTGCCAATCCACGTCGAACAGCACGTCGCGTCCCTTGGTCAAGGAGTGCTCGACCGGCTCGCGCGTGGTGCCGTAATAATTGTCGAACACCACCGCCCATTCCAGGAACGCACCGTGGTCACGCATCGTACTGAACGTGTCCTTGTCGACGAAATGGTAGTCCTTGCCGTCGGTCTCGCCTTTTCGCTTCTGGCGAGTGGTGTGGGAGATCGACGGGGCAATGCTGGTGTCCTCATCGAGCAGACGCCGGGCAATGGTCGTCTTGCCGGCGCCCGAAGGCGACGACAGCACTAGCATCAGCCCTCTGCGGGCGATCGTCTCCATGCGAGACCTCACTCGATGTTTTGGACCTGCTCACGCAACTGATCGATCACCGTCTTGAGCTCCAGCCCGGTCCGGCTGATGGCGATGTCGGAGGCCTTTGAGCAAATCGTGTTCGCCTCGCGATTGAACTCTTGCGCCAGGAACTCGAGCTTGCGCCCGGCTGGCTGACCGCTCGCGATCAGCTCATTCGCCGCGGCCACATGGGCGCGCAACCGGTCGAGCTCTTCTTGGATGTCCGCCTTCGCCGCCAGCAACAATGCCTCTTGGTGCAGCCGCTCGGGCTCAAGCGTGGCGCCGGCCTCGCTGAGCCGCGCGATCTGCTCGCGAAGCCGCTCCGCCAGCAACTCCGGCTGGCGGGCCATTGCTGCGGCGGTTTGCGCCACAAGCGCGTCAATGGCCGCGAGTTGCTTTTCGATGACAAGCTGAAGCCGTTCACCCTCGGCCTCCCGGGCAACGACCAGTTGATCAAGCGCAGCCGCCAGGCCGACGAGAAGCGCGTGGCCGAGCGCCGCCTGCTTTTCCTCGCTCTCCTCAGGCTCGGCCGTCTCGACGACGCCGCGCATGGCCAGCAGCGTGTCGAGGCGCGCGGGCTTAAGGTCGGTCAGGCCTTGCGCGCGCTGCGCCACGGCGAGCGCTTGGGCCAGCGCCGTCTCGTTCAGCCCGATCTCCATCTGCCCGGTCTCGCGCTTGACCCCGAGATTGACGGTCAAATTGCCGCGCGCCAGCTTCTCTTGGCAAAGGCTCCGCGCCCCGGCCTCAAGCCGCTCCAGGCCTGAAGGCAACCGCAAGCGGAGATCGAGCGAGCGGCCGTTGACGCTTCTCGCCTCCCAGAACCAGCTCGTCTCCTCATGCACGCCGTCGGTGCGGGCGAAGCCGGTCATGCTCTTAAGGGTCATTCGCTGTTGCCTCACGTCTCGTGGGAAGCCTACTCGACCGGCTTTATAGCCGAGTCGCGAGCCAAATCAGGCCCTAAGCCGACTGAAGCCAAAATTGAGATGAACAGAACAGGGCCCGGGACAGGGCGTAGGACAGGGCCTAGCGCTGGGGATTGCGCTTCGGCAACGGAATCGGTCCGTCCACCGCGGCGACCGCGGCGACCTCGCCCTCGGGGACCAAACCTCCGAGCTCGCTAAGCTCGGCGGCTTCTGCCGCGGCGGCGGCCTCTGCTGCCTGCCGGGCCCTGATCTCGCGCTCAATCTTCCGCCACTTGGAGACGTTCCTGTTGTGCTCGGCGAGGGTCGCGGAAAAGATATGGCCGCCGGTGCCGTCGGCAACGAAATAGAGGTCCTTGGTCTTGGCCGGCTTCAGCACGGCCTCGATGGCGGCGCGGCCCGGATTGGCGATCGGCGTCGGCGGCAGACCGTCGATCTTGTAGGTGTTGTAGGGGTTCTCGCGCTCCAGATCGGACTGGGTGATCGGGTGATCGCGGATGCCGCCGAACAGACCGTAGATGATGGTCGGATCCGATTGCAGCCGCATGCGCTTCCTGAGCCGATTGTGAAACACGCTGGCGATGTGCGGCCGCTCGTCGGCCTTGCCGGTCTCCTTCTCCACGATCGAGGCG
>Ga0075525_10000246_pt1 | contig 20896 bp, 18 predicted proteins | sample NGEPertwo_FD_74795 | JGI IMG/M metagenome (GOLD analysis project Ga0075525, IMG submission 74795) | Arctic peat soil microbial communities from the Barrow Environmental Observatory site, Barrow, Alaska, USA - NGEE Permafrost154B-two | ecosystem: Environmental > Terrestrial > Soil > Wetlands >...
GTCTCATCGTACGGGAACCGCGCCGCGAACTCGTCATAGGTGCCGTCGGGCGGAGTGAGCACCGGGGCTTGGCGCAGCTCGCGCATGGCCGCGACCTTGATCAGCTTCTCGGCCATGTCGCGGATGCGCTGCTTCAGCTTGGCTTTGCGCGACTGCCAGGCGACGCCGCCGAGCCGGTCGAGCGCGACGCCGGACTCGTCGGAGCCGTAGCGGGTCAAGAGCTCGATATTCTCCACCGGCAGATAGAGCTTGTCGCCGCCTTGGTAATGAAGCTCGAGGCAGTCATGGGGCTCGCCGGCCGCCTCGATCGTGGTCAGCCCGACGAAGCGGCCAATGCCGTGGTCGGCGTGGACCACGAGATCGCCGACATCGAGGCTCGCCGCTTCGGTGAGAGCGTCGCTGGCCTTCTTCGCCCGCGACTTGCGGACGAGCCGGTCGCCGAGAATGTCCTGCTCGCCGATCACGGCGATGCCCGGCGCCTCGAAGCCGGTCTCCAGCGGCAGCACCGCAACGGCGGTGGCGTCAGCCGGCGCGGCAACGGCGTCGGCGAAGGTCTCGACGCGCACCGTCTCGCTTAACCCATGCTCAGCGAGCAGCGTGGCGAGCCGCTCCCGCGCGCCGACGCTCCAGCAGGCGACGATCACCAGCTTGTGGTTGCCGATCAGCCGCTTGGCGTGAGCGACCACGGCATCGAAGACATTGGCGCCCTCGGTCTGCCGCTCGATCGAGAAGGTCCGTCCCTGCCGCCCCCCGAACGAGACGACGGGGACCGCCCCCTCCTCGGGGCGCTCGAAGTTATCGAGCGCGACCACCGTGCGAGTGCCAAGGGCGTCCTGCCACTCGGCCTCGCTCAGGAACATGCTCGCCGCCGGCACCGGATGATATGGCGGGGCGCCGAAGGTCTTGCGTTCGAGGGCAGAGGCGCGTGCGTCGTAATGATCGGCGACCTGATCGAGCCTGCTCGCGCGCGCATCGTCGGTGAGCGGGTCGAGGGTCACCACCGCGCCGGGCAGATAATCGAACAGCGTGGCGAGCTCCTCGTGGAACAGCGGCAGCCAATGCTCCATGCCCTGATGCTGATGGCCGGCGGAGATCGCCTCGTAGAGCGGGTCGTCGCCTTTGACCGCTCCGAACAGCTCCACATAGCGCTGGCGGAAGGCGCTGCGGATGTCGGGGGTCAGCGCCACCTCGCTCATCGGCAGAAAATTCAGGGCATCAAGCCGCGCCTCGGTCCGCTGGGTTTCCGGATCGAAGGCGCGCATGGATTCCAGCGTGTCGCCGAAGAAGTCGAGGCGCACCGGTTGGCCGCCGGGCGGAAAAAGATCGAGGATGCCACCGCGCACGGCGTACTGGCCGGGGTCCGTCACCGTGCCGGCGCGGCCATAGCCCGAGGCCTCGAGGCGCTCGATAAGCGTGTGCATGCTCATGACACTGCCGGACTGGAGTTTCAGGCTGGAGCCGGCGATGAAGGCCGGCGGCGGCACGCGCTGCAGCACGGCGTTGACGGAGGTCAGCAGCACCAGCGGCTTGGTGTCGTCGGGCCCACGCTCGGTGAGGGCCGAGAGCGTGGCGATGCGGCTGGCGATGGTTTCCGCATTCGGCGCGACCCTGTCATAGGGCACGCTGTCCCAGGCGGGAAAGCTCAGCACCGTCACGTCCGGGGCGAAGAAGGCAATCGCGTCGGCCAGCGTGGCGAGCCGGTTGCCGTCGCGGGCCACGTGCAGGACGGCTGCGCCGGCATGGCGCGCCAGTTCGCCAAGCAGCAACGCATCGAGGCCCTCGGGGACTCCGCTGGCAATCGTGCGGGCGCCTTTGAGCAGGCGGTCGACCGGCAAAGATGGGAGTTTGGGCGCGGCACTCATGATCGGTGTCGTGGCTATTCGGTCCAGGGCAGGCCGTGAAAGCGCCGCACGCGAACCACGAGCGCGTCAAGGTCGCCCTCGCCGAGCGAGTAGCCCTCGAACACGGACAGCTCGATCTGAGGGTCCGGCATCTCGATTAAACGCTCCAGCACGCCGATATCTTCGGCGTTCATGCTGTCGATAGCTTGCTCGGTGAAGCGGCCGAGGAGATAGTCCATCTCCTTAGAGCCTCGATGAGTCGCCCGCCATACCGCCCGGCGCCGGCGCATTCCAAGATCACTCGACATGATCCATGCTTTCAGTCCTAAGCGGGGGGTTAGAGCGAGCGGGTCTAGCGATGTCAAGGGCGCCCCCGCCGCGCCGTTATACACTGGAATTCCATGCGTCCAGCCCGGTTAGCCCCTCTCTTCGCCTCGGTCCGCGCCTTGAAAGGCGTCGGCCCCCGCATCGAGGCGCTGCTTAACCGGCTGGTCGGCCCGCGTCACCAAGGGACACACGCCCGAGCCGTCGACCTCCTCTGGCATCTGCCCGTGGGGATTATCGACCGCGCCGTCGTCCCCCGAATCGCCGACGCCACGGTGGGCGCGCTTGCCACGCTCGAGGTCACGGTCGCCGAGCACCGGCCCGGCGGCGGGCGTGGCGGTCGGCGAGCCCCTTACCGCATCCTGGTCGAGGACGACTCAAGCGCGCTGGAGCTCGTCTATTTCAAGGCCGATCCATCCTACCTGAAGCGCCTGCTGCCGGTCGGGAGCAAGCGCCTCATCTCGGGCAAGCTCGAATCGTATGACGGCTTGCTGCAAATGCCCCACCCCGATCACGTGGCGGCGGCGGATGGCGCGGGGGTGTTGCCGCTGATCGAGCCCATCTACCCGCTAACCGCGGGACTCTCCAACACGACGTTGCGGAAGGCCATCGACGGGGCCTTGGCGCAGCGCCCCGATCTGCCTGAATGGATCGACGCCGCGTTTCTCGCCAAGAAGGCCTGGCCATCGTTTGCCGAAGCCATCAGCCGGCTGCATGCGCCGCAAGACGAGAGCGATCTTCTCCCGTCGGCCCCGGCACGGGCGCGGCTCGCCTACGACGAGCTTCTCGCCAACCAGCTGGCGCTCGCCATCATCCGCCAGCGCCTGAGGAAGCGCGCCGGACGGCGCCTGACCGCGCCAGGAAAATTGCGACAGGCGATTGAAAGCGCCCTGCCCTTCGCGCTGACCGGCGCCCAAGACCGAGCACTGGCCGAGATCGACGCCGACCTGGCCAGCCCGCACCGCATGCTTCGCCTGCTGCAAGGCGACGTGGGCAGCGGCAAGACGGTGGTGGCCCTCCTCGCCATGGCCAGTGCGATCGAGGCCGGCACGCAAGGCGCGCTCATGGCGCCCACCGAGCTGCTTGCCCGCCAGCACCTCGCCACCATCAACGGATTCGCCAAGGCCGCGGGCTTGCGCGTGGCGCTGCTCACGGGACGCGAGCGTGGCCGTGAGCGTGATGCCCTCCTGCAGGCGTTGAAGGCCGGACAGATCGACATTCTCATCGGCACGCATGCGCTGTTCCAGGAAACCATCCAGTTCCTCGATCTCGGGCTCGTGGTCATCGACGAGCAGCACCGCTTCGGCGTGCATCAGCGGCTCGCGCTGCAGGCCAAGGGCACCGGCACCGGCGCCGAGCTCCTGGTGATGACGGCGACGCCGATCCCGCGCACGCTCCTGCTCACGAGCTATGGCGACATGGACGTGTCGCGGCTCGACGAGAAGCCGCCGGGCCGCAAGCCCATCATCACGCGCACGGTGCCGCTGGAGCGACTCGATGAGGTCATCGGCGGCGTCGATCGCGCGATCGCCGACGGCGCCCAGGTCTATTGGGTCTGCCCCCTCGTCGCCGAGTCCGAAGTGCTGGATGTGGCGGCCGCCGAGGACCGTTACGCGGCACTCCGCGCGCAATTCGGCGACAGAGTCGGCCTGGTGCATGGGCGGCTCACCGGCAAGGAGAAAGACGCGGTCATGGCGCAGTTTGGTTCCGGCACGCTGTCCATCCTGGTGTCGACCACGGTGATCGAAGTCGGCGTCGACGTGCCGAGCGCCACCATCATGATCATCGAGCATGCCGAGCGATTCGGCCTCGCCCAACTCCACCAGTTGCGCGGGCGCGTGGGACGCGGCGCCGCGGAGTCCTCCTGCATCCTGCTTTACCGGCAGCCTCTGGGCGAGACGGCGCGCGAGCGGCTCAACGTGATGCGCAGCACCGAAGACGGTTTCGTCATCGCCGAGGAAGATTTGCGGCTCAGAGGCGGCGGCGAGGTGCTGGGCACGCGGCAGAGCGGCTTGCCCGCTTTCCGCATCGCCGCGCTGCCCGAGCACCAAGAATTACTGGAGGCGGCGCGCGATGAGGCGCGGCTCAGGCTTGCCCGGGACGCCGAGCTCACAGGGAAAGACGCGGAGGCTTTGCGGCTGCTGCTCTATCTGTTCGACCGCGACGATGCGGTCAAGCTGATGCGCGCCGGGTGATGCCCGTCTGGATCCCAAGAAGGGCAGCCGAGCGAGATCACACTCGTGAATTAGCGCGCTAGTTGTCGTTGCTGAATAGGCCGCCAAAGAGGCCGCCGCCGCCGAACAAGCCAGGACGCTTGCGCGGCTCGATGGCCGGCGCGGACTCGTCGGCAACCGAAGTCTCGTCCTTTGTCGCTTTCGGCTTCGGATTGGACGACGCCGTTGAAGACTTCTGGCCCCCTGCAGCCGGCTTGGCTTGCGAGGGTGCCGCGACAGCCGGCGCCCGCGGCGGCGGCGGCGCGAGCGCGGCTTCATCGATCCAGCCGGTCGCACCGCTTCTCAAGTCCTTGATATGGGCAAAGCCTCCCTCGTGACCGATCACGCGGAAGGGCCGGCCCGCCGGAAAGCCGAACATGACCGTCGCAGAGGGGGACGGGTCCGCCAGCAACTCGACCGGCCTTCTGGCAACGAGGATCATGCCGTCGCCTGGCTGTGGCGTCTCGGCCTGCTCGGCCGCGGCGCCATCCGGGGCGGGCTGCTCGGCGGCATCGCCGGCCTGCTCGACCGGTTCGCTCGGAGCGGTTGTGGCTTCCTGCGCGGCGGGCGGCGTCTCGGGAACAGGTTCGGCGGTCGTTTCCACCGCGGGTGCCGTGGCGGCCTCGGGGAGCGCAGGGACCTCGGGGAGCACAGGAACCTTGGGTCCCGTGGCGGATTCGGGCGCCGTGGCGCCCTCGGGCGGCGAGGCGTCGACCGCAACCGGCGCTGTCTCCTTCCCGTCCGGCTCGCCAAAATAATGGCCCAGGCGAAGGCCGATGCCCACAACAAGAACCAGACAGGCGACGGCAAGGAACGCGAGCTTTTTGGAAGAGAACCCGCCAAGCTTGGACGGGGTTTTCGTGGGTCCTAGGTCCATGCCCGGATCATGACATGGCCTGACATTTCGATCTACACGGACGCGCCGCCGACGATGGGCCGAATCCGAACAAGCCCACGCCTAGACGACAGGCTCTTCCTCGGGGACAGGCTTCGTGGCGGTGCCGTTGTCGGCGAGCGCTTTGGGCGCATCCTGTGGCGGGGCAACAAGGCCGGCCGAGACGACGAGCTTGGCGCCATCCTCGATGGTCATGTCGAGCAAGGTCACGTCCTTCGCCGGCATGAACAGAACGAAGCCCGTGGTCGGATTGGGCGCGTTCGGCATGAACACGGTCATCAGCTTCTCGCCGTTGCCAATCTTGTCCTTCACCTCGGCCGGAGGATCGCCGGAGACGAACACGACGGCGTAGAGACCGCGTCGGGGAAACTCGATGAGGCCGACGCGCTTGAATGAAGTGCCGGTCTTCGAGAATACGGTGGTGAAGATCTGCTTCAACAGCCGGTAGACGCCGCGCACCACGGGCATGCGGTCGAGCATCATCTCGCCATAGGCGACGATGGTCCGGCCGAACAGATTGGCGGTGAGCGCGCCGATGACCATTAGGGCCAAGATGCCGACGATGAGCCCGACGCCCGGCACATTGACGGGCAGATAGTTCTCCGGAAGGTAGGCTTCCGGAATCAGCGGCTTCACCCAGCCGTCGACCAGATTGATGAACCACCAGACCACGTAGATGGTGATCGCCACTGGGCCGACGATGATCAGTCCGGTCAGGAAATAGCCGCGCAGCCGCGCGCCGAAATGCGATGAGGTGGGCTCCAACGCGCCGAACAGACCGAGCGGGTCGTCCGGCTGGCCTGGCGTCTCGGGAGTCGGGTTGGAATCGTTCGTCTGTGGGTCTTTAGCGGTCATGCGGCTCTGGGAAATGACAGGGGGAAAAGGGACGCTTGGGATAACACCGTTCGATGGCGGCCGTTCCTAGCACGCCCGGCTTACAGATGTGAGGCATGGCCGAATGCAAACGCGCTGGCAAGCCCAGTTTCCGGCCAAGCCTGTCTTCAAACTAAGGCCCGTCCGGCGAGACGACGGAGCAATCGGTGCCGCTTCGCTTCAACGAATTGCATAACTTGGTGCCTTCCGCCTGATTGGAGAAGGGCCCGATTTTGAGACTGTAGAAAGTGCCAAAGCTGCCGATGTCCACCTTCTCGATCCGCGGCGCGGCGCTCGCGAGCTGCCGGTTGGCGCCCGAGACCTGCTTCCACAGCGCCTCGGCCTCGGCTTGCGAGCGGCTGTTGGCGAGTTGCACGTGATAGCCCGGGCCACTCGCTGCCGCAGGGGCGGCCGGGGCGCTTGGCGCCTCGTCCGACGACCGCGAGAACCAGCGCCCGATGCCGGTCCCGCTATTCGAACCCTCCGATGCGACCTTGGTTGTTTCCGTGTTGGCGGCCCAGCTCGCCGCTGACGGGGGCGCCGCGGCGGTTTTGGGCGCCGCAGTGGTCCTGGGCGCCGGCGCCGGAGCGGCCGGGGCCGCACCAGGGGCCGGTGACGGCGTGCTGTCGGCGGAAAGCGAGCCGAACCAACGACTTACGCTGTTGCCACGCGGCTCCGACGTCTCGTCGGTCACGGAGGCGTCCCAGCCGGCTGCGGGCGCCGCCGTGGCTGTCCTGGTCGAGGCAGGCTCTGACGCGGCGGGCTCTGACGCTGCAGGTGCCGGCGGTGGCGGGCTGGCCGCGCCGCCCCCGAAGCTCGGCACCAGCCGGCTCCAGACGCTGGAGCTCGAAGCGGACTCGCCGCCGGGGCTGGCCTCCGTCAACACATCGGCGCTGGCGACCACGGCGCCGCCGGCCTCGGCGATGATTTTATCGACCTCGCTGGAGCTCGACGCCTTGCGGGCCAAAGCAATTTCGGCATCGCCTTGGCTCGATTGGCCGGCCGCCTTATAGGCGAGCCCCTTATTGACCAGGGCCATGACCTTGTCCGAGGCCGGCAGCCCAAGCCAGATCGCGGCACCCAGATCGGCGATGGCGCGGCCCTGTTCGCCAAGCTTGCGATAGGCGATGCCCCGCAAATAAAGGGCCTTGGCGGCCTGGCCCGGCGTGGCGTCCTCGTCGTTGACGGTGGCGGAGAACTGGCGCACCGCGGTCTCGTACTTGCCCGCGGCAAGCGAGGCGGCGCCGCTCTTGAGGCCGGCGTCCTGGGCATGCGCCAGGCTGAGCGCGCCAAGCAGCGCCAGCGCAGCGCCGAAAAGACGGCCGCGCGGAAGAAGGCGCCCGCCGAAAGCAAGACGGCGCGGCCGGAAGGTCTTCCGATGATCCGCCATGGTCTTGCTCAAGCAAAGAATTCAGGCAAATCCGAGGCTGTAGCCTATTCCACAGTCACGGATTTTGCGAGGTTTCGGGGCTGGTCCACGTCCGTGCCCATGAATACCGCCGTATGATACGCGATAAGTTGAACCGGGACCGCATAAACGAGGGGCGTCACGAAGGGATGGACGGCGGGCACCGGCAGCATTGTCTGCACCGCGCAACCCGTGCTTGCCGGGTCGGCGTCGCTGACCAGCACGATCTTGCCGTCGCGCGCGGCGACCTCCTGCATATTGGAGACGGTCTTGTCGAAGAGATCGTCGCGCGGCGCGATGACGATCACCGGCACCTCCTCATCGATTAGCGCGATCGGGCCATGCTTCAGCTCGCCCGCCGCGTAGCCTTCGGCGTGGATGTAGGAGATCTCCTTCAGCTTGAGCGCCCCTTCGAGCGCGATCGGGTAGCTCGAGCCGCGGCCGAGATACAGCACGTCGCGCGCCTTCGACAGACTATGGGCAAGCGCCTCGTAAGGCGTTTCGTCGTGGAGGATGGTCGCCATGTGGCGCGGCACCTCGACCAGCGCCTTGACCAGCTCGGCTTCGCGCTCGGGCCCGATCACGCCACGCGCCTTGCCGGCGGCGATGGCGAGGCAGGCCAGCACCGTGAGCTGACAGGTGAAGGCCTTGGTGGAGGCGACGCCAATCTCCGGGCCGGCAAGCGTCGGCAGCACCGCGTCGGACTCCCGCGCGATGGATGACTCTTGCACGTTGACGATGGACAGCACGCGCTGGTTTTGCTCACGGCAGTACCGCAGCGATGCCAGCGTGTCGGCGGTCTCGCCCGACTGTGAGACGAACAGCGCCGCGCCGCCCTGCTCCATCGTAGAATCGCGGTAGCGGAACTCCGAGGCGATATCGACATCTACGGGAAGCCTGGCCCATCGCTCGAACCAATATTTGGCGACGAGGCAGGCGTAGAACGCGGTGCCGCACGCCGAGAGCGAGATGCGTCCGACCTGCGCGAAGTCGACGGGAAGCGCCGGCATGTCGACCTGGTATGTGGCGAGGTCGAGATAGCTCGCCAGCGTATGGCCGACGACTTCCGGCTGCTCATGAATTTCCTTGGCCATGAAGTGCCGGTAGTTGCCCTTGTCGACGACGAGGCCGGCGGCGAGCGAGCGCGCGATGGGCCGCTCGACGGCGGCGCCGGCCCGGTCGCGGATGGCGATGCCTTCCCTGGTGATGACGGCCCAATCGCCGTCTTCCAGATAGGAAATTTTGTCGGTGAACGGCGCGAGCGCAATGGCGTCGGAACCGACGAACATCTCGCCGTCGCCGTAGCCAATGGCGAGCGGGCTGCCCTGGCGGGCCGCGATCATCAGGTTGTCGTAGCCGCGGAAGATCATGGCGAGCGCGAACGCGCCTTGGAGGCGGCTCAGGATCTGGAACACCGCGGCGACCGGGTCCTTGCCGGCACGCAGCTCCCGGGTGATGAGATGGGCGATGACCTCGGTGTCGGTGTCGCTCGAGAACGGCGCGCCTTCGGCCATGAGCTCGGCCTTCAGCTCGCGAAAGTTCTCGATGATGCCGTTATGGACCAGCGAAACATCATCGGTCATATGCGGATGGGCGTTGGCCTCGTTCGGCTTGCCGTGCGTGGCCCAGCGCGTGTGGCCGATGCCGGTATCGCCATGGAGCGGCCGGACTTTGAGCAGCTCTTCGAGATTGCGCAGCTTGCCTTGGGCGCGCCGCCGCTCCAGCCGGCCGTTCTCCAGCGTCGCCACGCCGGCGGAATCGTAGCCGCGATATTCGAGGCGCTTCAACGCATCGACAAGCAGTTCCGCCACCGGTCCCTTACCAAGGACACCAACGATGCCGCACATTGTCCCCTACTCCCTCGAACCCTGTTTCTTGCCTAAATGCACGAGCGCTGCGTCGCAATTCACGAGCTGTGTCCCTTTATTGCGTGGCTTCGGTGTGGCCCGCGACTATTCGGACTTGGTCCGGTTGCGCCGCCCCCGCACCTTGGCGGCCCAGCCCTCCCGCGTCTCCTGCGGCGGCCGGGTCACCGCGAGTGCATCGGCCGGCACGTCCTTGGTGATGACGCTGCCCGACCCGACATAGGCGCCGTCGCCGATCTTGACCGGCGCCACGAGCGAGCTGTTGGAGCCGATGAAAGCCCCGGCGCCGATCTCCGTGCGATGCTTGGCGAAGCCGTCGTAATTGCAGGTGATGGTGCCGGCGCCGATGTTAGCCTTCGCGCCGACGGTCGCATCGCCAATGTAGGTGAGATGGTTAACCTTGGCGCCCTCGGCAAGTTGCGAATTCTTGATCTCGACGAAGTTGCCGACATGGGCTTCTCTCGCAAGCGCCGCACCAGGCCGCAGCCGCGCGAACGGGCCGACGGTGGCGCCCGGGCCGATGGTCGCCGCTTCGATGTGGCAGAAGGCTTTGATGGTGACGCCGTCGTCGATGGTCACACCAGGGCCAATCACCACGTTGGGCTCGATCAGCACGTCCTTGCCGACCGACGTGTCAAAGCTGAAGAACACCGTGTCGGGCGCAACCAGGGTAGCGCCGCCCGCCATGACGGCGCTGCGCAGGCGCCGCTGCATCACCCCTTCCGCGGTGGCAAGCTCAGCGCGGGAGTTCACGCCGAGCACCTCCTCCGCATTGGACAGGACGATGCGCGCCTGGAGTTCGCTCTCCCGCGCCAACGCCACGGCGTCGGTCAGGTAGAACTCGCCCTTGGCATTGTCGTTGCCGATTCGTGCGAGAAGGGATTGCAGCGTCTTGCTCGCGCGAAACGCCATGATGCCGGAATTGCAGAGCGTCAGCGCCCGCTCGGCGGTGCTCGCATCCTTCTCCTCGCGGATGCCGGCGAGCCGACCATGAGAGTCGAACAGCAAGCGGCCATAGCCGGTCGGATCTTCCGCCTCGAAACCGATCACCACGAGATCGGCACCGGCTTCAAGCTCGCCCAAGACCGCTTTCAACGTCTCGGCGCGCAGAAGCGGCGTGTCGCCATAGAGCACGAGGACCGGCCCGTCGAAGCCCTCATAGGCCGGGGCGGCCGCCTTGACCGCATCCGCCGTGCCCAGCTGCTCGGGCTGGACGAACACGTCAAGCTCAGGTGTGACCGCAAGCCCTGCGGCGCCAACCTCGTCCATGCCGGGGCCCACGACCACGCTCGCTCGCCCGAGTCCTGCGGCGGCGCCTGCGCGCAGCACATGGGCCAGCATGGGCGCACCGGCAATCCGGTGCAGCACCTTAGGGACTGCCGATTTCATTCGCGTGCCCTTGCCGGCTGCGAGGACGATGGCGAGAGAAGATGCTTGCGTCATGCGGGTTATGGTCGTTGCCTGTTGCGCGGGGTCGAAGATCGCACCGCTGTACCAACTTTCCCTAAACGCGGACTGTCTAGTCCAAAGCGCCGTCCAGGGCCACCGCCCTGCTTGGCGGGAACGGGCCAGATCGCCACGCGGAAATTGACCGTGCGGTCAGAGTGAGTAATCTCCCAAACCAGCGGCATCGCAAACCGGACGGAAGCCCTATTGGCGTCGCTTTTGCGGCCAAACTACGCATTCGGAGGCTCGAATCCCCATGGTCTTGAAAAGTCGCCGAACCGGCGCGCGGAATTGGTCGCGAGGTATCTTCGCCTTTTTCTGGATCGTTTTGGCCGGATTCTCCAGCCTGTATCTGTTCACTCTGTTCACCGATCCGGCGGCCCTTGGCGCCCCCACCGTCCGGCTGAGCGCGATTGCCGGCGGCACGGCTGATATCCCCGCGGGAGACGGCCCGCTCAGCGCCGCCGACACCGCAAAGCTGAAGGACTCTCTGCGCGCGATGTCGCAGCAGATGGCGGCGATCGATACGCGGCTGCAGGCGGCCGAGGATTATGTGGCCCCCGTCGCGGCGCTGCCTGCGCCAGCCGACCCGCCCGCCGCCGAACCCGCGCCAGAGCCGGATCCCGTCGAAGAGGTTGAGGTCGACGAAACCGAGGTCGAGACCGAAGTCGTGGAGGCGGCGCCTGAGCCCGTATCGCCCGAGCCTGAGGCCCCGCAGCCGGTGGTGACGGCCGCGCCGCCAGCCCCTGACCCCGAACCGATAGCCCCGGCGCCTGCCGTCGTCGACGCCCCCGTGACCGTCGATGCGCCCGTCGTCTTCGATCCGCCAGCGGTTGCCGCCGCGCCGATGGCGCCCCGGCCTGAGCCCGACACCGACGATGCATCCGACACCGCGGCGGAGGCTCCGGCCCCGGCAGAAGACGTGGAGATCGCGGCATTCGATCCCGTCACCCTGCCCCAAACCGCCAATGACGGCTCGACCCGCTATGGCATCGAGATCGGGACCGTGTCCCAGCGCAATGACTTGCGGCCTCTGTGGCGCGAGTTCCTGACCAAGCATGCGGCCCTCGTCGCCGGGCTGCAGCCGCGCCGCGTGCTGGCGCCGGACAAGAAATGGCGGCTGATCGCCGGTCCGTTTGCCAATGCACAAGACGCCGAGGGCGCGTGCAGCCTGTTCAAGAAAGCCGACCGGCCTTGCGCGGCCACGGTCTACGCGGGCGACGCCCTCTAATTCCTTCGGCTAACCGCCGAGAACCAGCCGGGCCCATCGCCGCATCGTCGAGAAGCTCAACGGCGTTCGCCGCCTGCGCCAGCCTGCCCGCTACAAAAAGGATGCTTACAAAGCCTGCGCGGGACCGTCGACAGATCACTGGCTCGGGCGCGGGATGACCGGCTTTCCGGTCGCCCATTTTTCCGGATAGACCACGACGTATTTGCCGTCGACGATCTGGGTCAAAATCATCGGCTTGGCGATGTTCTTGCCAGTAGCGTCGAACTTGATCGGCCCGTAAAAGGTCGTCAAATCGGTCGCGGCGATGGCGTCGCGGACTTTCTCCGGATCGAGGCTCTGGGCGCGGGCGAAGGCATCGGCGAAGACATAGACCGCGGCGGCCGACTGGGCCGCCTGATACGGCGCCTCATAGCCGTAGACTTTCTCGAAGAGCTCGGCGAATTCCGCCGCCGAGCCGAACAACTCGCCCCGGTAGCGCAGCGTGTGGTTCCACTGCTCCGCGCAAAAGACGTACTCGGCCGCCTTCGGCAGCTTCTTGGCGAGCTGCGCCGAGTCGCAATGGGTGAGCGCAATCACCGGAACGTTGACGTCCAAGCCCTCGATCTGGGTGGCGGCGGTGAGCGCACCCTTCTCGTGGCCGGAGACCGCGAGAATATCAGGCTTAAGCGCCCTTCACCTTGGTGAGCGTCACCGACATAGTGTTGAGCTCGGGCGGCAACTGGTCGTCGATCACGCAGTTGATGCCATGGCGCTCCGCGTCGGCAAGAACGCCGGCGCGCACGTCGTGGGCGAAGGGGTCGTTTTCGGTGGCCATGGCAAGCGTCAACTCTTGCGGCGTCTTGCCGAGCTTGGCCGCGTTCTGCGCGGCGAGTTCGATGGCCGGCGTCAGATACTGATCGGAGGTCGACAGCACCGCGAAGATGTAGCGATTGCCCTTGGTGAACAGCTCCCGCGCGGCGCCGTTGGCCTCGACCATCGGCACTTTGTGCCGCTCGACGATCGGCATGATCGCCTTGGTGAGCCCGGAGCTGTAAGGGCCGAGGATGTATTTGATTTCATCGTCCTGGATCAGCCGCTCGACGAGCTCGATGGCGCGCGCCGGCGTCGATTCGTCGTCGTAATAGCGAATCTCAAGCTTGTGGGGCTTGCCGCCGATGTCGACGCCGCCCTGGTCGTTGATCTGGCGGACCGCCAGGTCGTAGCCGTTCTTGGTATTGGCGCCATTCAGCGCGTATTTGCCGGTGAGCGAGATGGCCGCGCCGAGAGCGATGACGTCGTCCGCGCCAAGCGCAAATTCGGCGCCGCTCGCGAGAAGAGCAACGCCCAAGCATGCCGAAATGCAACGTGAAGGCGACACGTGAGAGACCCCGCCGCTTTGCGAATCTCCTTAAGTTCGAAAAGCCTACGCCCTAATCGGCGCCTCTGCATCAGTCTCAGCCGGGTTGTCCTCGGCGCAATCTTCGCCCCCGACCAAAGTCAGAGTTTGTCGGTGTTGAACGTGTCGCAGACTTGCAGGGTTCCATTGTCGTAGCCGCGGCGGAACCAGCGCACGCGCTGGGCAGACGAGCCGTGGGTAAAAGAGTCCGGCACGACGTAACCTTGCGTCTGCTTCTGGATGCGGTCGTCGCCGATGGCACTCGCCGCACCGAGCGCTTCGTCGATGTCGCCTGGCTCGATGAGCTCTGTGCTCGCCTGCATTTGGTTGGCCCAGATGCCGGCGAAGCAATCGGCCTGCAACTCCATGCGGACCTGCAACGCATTGCCGTCGCTCTTGCTCATCCGGCCCCGCGCCGCCTTGACCTGGTCGGCGACGCCGAGCAGCTTCTGCACGTGATGACCGACCTCATGGGCAATGACATAGGCTTGCGCGAAATCGCCCGGCGCGCGGAAGCGGTTCTTCAGCTCGCGATAGAAATCGAGGTCGATGTAAACCTTCTCGTCGCCGGGACAGTAGAATGGCCCCATGGCGGTCATGCCGGTCCCACAAGCCGAGCGCACCGAGCCCGAGAACAGCACCAGCGTGGGATCGCGATAGCGCTTGCCGAAGCGCTCAAAGGTCTGCTCCCAACTGTCCTCGGTGGTGGCGAGCACCACGGCGACGAATCTCTTGAGATCGTCGTCGCCGGCGGTCTTTGGCCGCGGAATATCCGTCCCCTGCCCGCCGGGTGTGGGAAAATTGGTGGCATCGGGCCGCGACTGCGGCAGTTGAATGTCGGGGAAGCCGCCGCCCCCGCCGCCACCTTGCATCAGGACCGAGGGATCGAGGCCGAAGAACAGCATCAGACCGAGAATGATCAGGAGCCCGACGATGCCGATGCCGCCGCCGCGGCGCGCGGATCCGCCGCTCGGAAAACGCATGCCACCGCCACCGCCTGGAAACGGAAAGCTGAAGCCGCGGCGCTCGCCGCGCCGGTCTTCGACATTCTGGCTTTCTCTCTGGCCGCGCCACCGCATCTGAAAATCCTCGCTACTTCGCGCTACTGCAAAAACTTCGAGCATTGTGCATGCAGTGCCCGACCGCACAAGACTCCCGGCCCATGCGCAACCGCCGGCGAGAAGAGCGCCCAAGGAACTCGCGGTTTTTCGCCATAAAGGGTGAGAGAGCGCCCGCAAATGCTTGTTGCTATTAAAGATACTGACAAGGAAACGTCACAGAACTGCCACAGGCAATAGGCATTCTTCGGATGCCCAGTTGTGTTCGGTCTGGGTCGTTAGTGCGTTCTGTGTATTGCGTACGAGCCCTGGCACTCCCCGCGCCGGGGCTCTTCTTTTGTGCATAGACCCATCCGCCTCTTGCCTAGAGTTTGGCCATGCCCACCCGCCCATTGGCAGCGCCCGGGCACCACCAGCCGACCGCTCAAGTCACGCCGCCCTCAGCCCCCGCAAAGTCGAGACGGCCGAACCTTTCATAGGGGCGCGGCCGCCTCTTTCATTGTCGCGCTTACGGGTTCGGTGCGTTGGACTCGTCGGGGCTGTCGTCCATCATACCGTCATCCATCATCCCGTCGTCGGGCATGGCCTCATCCGGCATCTCGTCGGACGGAGCCATGTCGTCGGACGGAGCCATGTCGTCCATCATGCCGTCGTCGGGCATCGCGTCATCCGACATGCCGTCATCCGCCGGAGTCTCGTCGGCCGGCATCGGCTCGTCGGACATTTCGTCGGGCGGCGTGACGTCTTGCGTCGGCATCTCCTCGGGCGGCGCTTCCGTCTCCATGGGCTCCATCGCCTCTGGCGCCGCGGCTGGCTGCTCGGCGACGGGCTCGTCCATCGTGGCACCCATTTCGCCTTTGCCGCCGTACATGAAATACGCAGCGATCACGAGGCCGATCACGATGCCACCGAGGACGATGGCGAGAAATGTGCGGCTGCCCTGGTTGTGACTTGCCATGTTGAGTCCCTCCCTCTGGCGCATGAAGATCAGCGCGACATGAATAACCTATCGGCGAATCGCGGTGCGGTCGAGGTCAACCGAACCTGACCGGCGCCGCACGAATCAGCGCGTCCCGGACGCCACCCCGCGCCGCGCCAGGCGATCGAGCACCGGGCTCAACGCCACGGCCACGAGAAGGTTCACCAGGACGGAGTACAGGGCCGCGTAGCCCGGCAGCGTCACACCGAAGATCTCGAGCGGATAGATCGAGGAGACGAAGCCGCGCGTCGCCGCCATATAGGTGCCGATGCCGGTGCCGGCGGCCCAGCCGAGAAGGAGCGCGTGGGCGTTGAAGCCGCGGGTGAACAGGCCGAGCACGATGGGCGGCAGGAGTTGGATGATCCAAATGCCGCCCAGCAATTGAAGCTGGATAGCGTAAGCCTTCGGGATCGCCAGAACGAACACCACCGCGCCGACCTTGACGAGAAGCGAGACGATCTTCGCCATGCGCGCTTCTTCAGCATCGGTGCAGTGCGGCTTCCAGAACTCCTTGTAGAGATTGCGCGTGAACAGGTTCGCGCAAGCGATCGACATGATCGCGGCCGGCACCAGCGCGCCGATGGCGATGGCGGCGAACGCCACGCCCACGAACCACGAGGAGAACGAGTCGAGGAATAGCGCCGGCACGGCGAAGTTGGCGCCATGTTTGGCGAAGCCCGCGGCGTAGAGCGGGTTGCTATCGACACGGGCGGCGATGGCCATATAGCCAAGCAGCGCGATCAACCCCAGCACGAAGGAATAGGCCGACAGCGCCGCGGCATTGCGCCGGATCACCTTGCCGCTCGAGGCGCTCAAGATACCGGTCATGGAGTGCGGATAGAGGAACAGCGCCAGCGCCGAGCCGACCGCCAAGGTGAGGTAGGCGCTATAGCTGCCGAGACTGTCGCCTGACGGCGGCGTGAGAGTCAGCTTCTCCGGCGGCACGCTGGCGAAGATCGCGCTGTAACCGCCGAGCTTGGCCGGGATGATGACGATGGCGGCGAAGATGGTGACGAAGATCAGCATGTCTTTGACCACGGCGATCAGCGCCGGCGCCCGCAAGCCGCTCGTATAGGTGAAGGCGGCCAGCACGATGAAGGCGATGATCAGTGGCAGGTGGCCGGTCCAGCCGTCGGCCGGGAAGCCGAGCGCGTGGATGACCACTTCCATGCCGACCAGCTGCAGGGCGATATAGGGCATGGTGGCGATAATGCCGGTGAGCGCCACGGCGAGCGCGAGCGGCCGGCTTCCGAATCTCTCGCGCACATAGTCCGCCGCGGTCACATGGCCGTGCTCATGGGCGATTTTCCACAGCCGCGGAAAGACCAGAAAGAGAATGGGATAGATCAGGATGGTGTAGGGCACCGCAAAGAAGCCCATGGCGCCCGCGCCATAGACCAGCGCCGGCACCGCGATGAACGTGTAGGCGGTATAGAGATCGCCGCCGAGCAGGAACCAGGTGACCACGGTGCCAAAGCGGCGGCCGCCGAGGCCCCATTCATGCAGTTGGTTGAGGTCCGCTTTCCGCCAGCGGGCGGCGACGAAGCCAAGCCAGGCGACGAGCCCGAACAGCGCCACGAAGACGCTGGCGGCCGTGACGTTCAAGCTCAAAGGATGTCCCCCGGCGTGCCGGACACATCGATGTCGCTATCGGGGTCCGAGGATCCTTGCTCCGTCGTTGGCGTGATCCATTCTTCCAGCAGGTAGACGGTGATGGCCACGGTAGCGCCGAGCAGAATCGCGGCGAGCTGGTACCAATAGAAGAACGGGATATCGGCGAGCGTCGGCTCGATGCGATTGTAGAACGGCACGCAAGCCACGAGCAGGAAGGGAATGACAAGCAGGAACCGCGGCCAATAGCGCGCAAGGCTCCGCTTCATGTGTTTGCCGGTCATGGCCGATCCCCCCGTCCCAATCCTCGGATCGGGCGCGACCTTACTGAAACTGGATTGGAAGCGCGACGGCGGATTTCCGGGCCCGGATGCGCCAAGGCCGCGGCGCAGGGCTCAGAGGAAACCCCCCGTGTTTTGTTGACCTCTCCGGCTTACCGGCCCATATGGTCGCCTTAAGAGCCTGTAGCTCAGCCGGTAGAGCATCTGACTTTTAATCAGAGGGTCTCGGGTTCGAATCCCGACGGGCTCACCATTGAAAAATCAATGGGTTGTGCTCTTTCAGGACACCTCCAGCCGGCACGGCGGTGGTTCTGGGCACGACTCAAAGCCAGAAAATGGCCTTTTTGCAGGGCGTCGGCGAAACTGGCGCCCTGTGCTTTTTTGGAGCAAAGCGTGACCCAGATGTCACAGCTTTTCTCCGCAAAGGCCGATATAGTCGTCTACAGAATCGACAGAAAGAAACGGGGGACCAACCAATGCGTCTGTTTATCGCCTGCGCCATCATCATCTCGGCAACCATCGGTCTCGGCGGCTGCTTCGGCCACCACGAGAAGGCCGTCGTTATGGAGCCGTTGAAGCTCGGCTAAATTGACGACGAGATAGCCCTGCAAAGATCTATCTCTCCGGCAAATGCCAGCCCCGGTCGGGTTTACCCGAACCGGGGTTTTTCGTTGTCGAACGAAACGAAGGGCCGACGCGCTGCGCTGGGCCCTTTGTCATGTCAGCCTTGCTAGCCTACGGGCAGTACCAGACCGGTCCGATGCTGATGCAGCCACGACGCTGCCAACCCCAGGGACGGTAGCCGTAGCGATTCCACCCGCGCGGCGGATGCCCGTAATGGCGCTCATTGTAGCCGTGGCGTCCGTGCCTGTTCTTGTTCCATTTCCAATTGTTGTTCCAACGCTTCTTAACCTGCACCACGTCTGAGGACGCGGCGCCCGGCTTGGAGGGCGGTGTCACGGCAACGGCGCTCGAAACAATCGCGAGCGATAGGCCGGCAGCCACCAAAATCGATTTGATCATTGCTTACTCCTTTCCATAGTCAGGAAAACGCGAGCAGCACGTTCAAGTTCCGACAAAATGCTCAGGCGGGAGATTAAGGCGCTGGCGGGGCGCTCATTTGCCCCGAACACGGTGTGGGGAAGCATGGCGGGCGGGTGGCGCCCAAACGCAACACAGCCGCCCTCGCGACGAGAGCGGCTGTGCAACTGAAGTATCGGTCCAGAGACTGACCGTTCAGGGCTACTTGCAGCCTGTCATGCCCTTCATGGCCATGTGGGCGTCGGCTTCGGAGCCATACGTGCCCATCATGCTGAACTTCTCGGTGTCGCTCGGGGCCGAGCGCGCCATCGAGCACTTCTTGGTGGTCTTGTCGAAGACGATATAAAAGCTGTTCATGGCCAGAGCGGGGGCCGCAAAGGCACCGATCAGTGTGGCTGCGATCAGGAATTTCTTCATGGGGGGTCACTCCTCAAATGCTGAGGCAAGATTGCCTCATGCGAGGAACAGAGCACCCAAAACGCCTCACACGGAACTCAACTCTCCGGCACATTTCGTGAGAACGCGCTAACCATTTCGTGAGGCGCCAGGGCGCGGGAGAAGACCCGGCAAGCCCGTTCGGTAGGACTGCTTGTGGATTACTCGGCCGGGTTTCCGGCGAAGCGGCGGCGAAGGCGCTCGTAGACCGTACGCTTCAGGAAATAGTAGGCGGGGCGCCCCATCACGGTGACGGCGATGAACTTCGACAAGAAGGGCGTCGCGCCCAACAGCCCCGAGAGGCCCGCCTTGAGGCCGGGTTCGATATCGGCCGCCACCACCAACGGAATCAGCGGCCAGGCGCCATAGGCGCCGACCAGGATGAGGGTGCCAAGCGCGAAGCGCCAGCCGACCTGCTCGGCGGTAAAGTCTTGTTCGGCGGCAGCTATGGCGATCTCCTTACGAGCCGTCAGCGCGGGGCATTCCTAAAGTTGGAGGAAAATTTTGGTTTATCAACGGCAAACCGGATGGTGCCCCGCCCCCGGTCGCTTGCAGATGTTAGCCTTCGCTGTCCCAAGGCGAAACACCTTTTCGCAGGTGCAATAAACACGAAATACGGCGATTTCGGCCCGTTCGCGCGAAGTTTATCAGGCGTGATCTGGCATTCCGCAGGTGGCCTGCCTCAGTCACCGTTCTCCATGGCGACCAGCCAGTTGGGATCGAACCAGCGGTCGGCCTCCCCGTCATAGGGCAGTCTGTTGATATCCCAGTGACGGATATAGGGCGCATAGACGTCCCACACCGGCGGGCCGCCGCCCACATAGACCACGCGGTCGGGAAACCAGGCGAAGACCTCTTCGGGGTGGTGGCTCGAGCGGATCTCGCAAATGGTGCGGTCCTCATAGGCGAAGGCCGGGATCGAGGCGATGGTGGCGGGTCCGGCGATGATGACGTGACCGCGTGTCACCTCGAAGAATCGGGCGACGTCGGCGACAAACTCGCGGCCCTTATTCCCCTCCCACGGGAGCCGGCCATTCAGACCCAGCTGCCCTCTCAGGCCGATGGCGCACATGGCGCGAATGTCAGCCACGCTGTTCTCCTCAAAATGCGGCTCCTCCTTTTATCGGCGGATGGCGCTCGCGCAAGCATTGGTGCACACAGGGAAATGACCACCCGCCCCGCCTCAGATGCCGAAATCGATGCGCGCCACATTGATGCCCGCAAAAGGCTCGTGGCGATCGGCCTGATGGCGCTGGCCACGGTCTGCTTCGCCGCGCTCGACGCCACGGCAAAATATTTGGTGGCCGAGGCGAGCGTTCCGGTGAGCCAAGTGGTGTGGCTCCGCTTCGCCGGTCACGTCGTGTTCAGCGCGGTCGTGTTGTGGCCGTTCGCGCTCAGGCCCTCGCTCCGCTCGGCCAAGCCCGTCATTCAGGTCATCCGCTCCTGCTTCATGATCCTGACCACGGGACTCAATTTCATCGCGCTCAAATATCTGCAGCTCGATCAGACCGTGACTATTTTCTTCCTTACGCCGCTTCTGGTCGCCGCGCTGGCCGGGCCGCTGCTCGGCGAATGGATTGGCTGGCATCGCGTGCTGGCCATCGTCGCCGGCTTCGTCGGGGTGCTGGTGGTCATGCATCCCGGCATCGGCACGATCCATTGGGCCATGCTGCTCGTGCTCGGGGCGACGCTCGGTTACGCGCTCTACAACATTGCCACCCGCTATCTCGCCGCGTTCGACCCGGCGTCGGTGACGCAGACCTATACGCCGCTGGTCGGCGTGCTGGTGATGACGCCGTTCGGCTTGGCAGCGTGGCAGTGGCCGCAAGCTTGGTGGATGTGGATCTTCTTCGGCTCGCTCGGCTTTTGGGGCGGGCTCGGCCATTGGCTGCTGATCCTCGCCCACCGCGCGGCGCCGGCGCCGGTGCTGGCGCCTTACATCTATCTCGGGCTCATCTGGATGTCGTTCGCAGGCTATCTGGTGTTTGGCGACGTTCCCACCGAGTGGACGCTGGGTGGC
>Ga0075525_10000247_pt1 | contig 20846 bp, 12 predicted proteins | sample NGEPertwo_FD_74795 | JGI IMG/M metagenome (GOLD analysis project Ga0075525, IMG submission 74795) | Arctic peat soil microbial communities from the Barrow Environmental Observatory site, Barrow, Alaska, USA - NGEE Permafrost154B-two | ecosystem: Environmental > Terrestrial > Soil > Wetlands >...
GCATTAAAAGATATTGATGCCGGTCATAAAATTACCAAAACAAGGGCTGAGTCGGCCGCTTTGGCGTTGCATAATACCGTCGATCTCAATTGTGGCGATACCTACAACCCTTTCCTAATAGATGCATTAAAACAAGGACTGGTGACGGAAGATGAAATAAACAAAGCAGTTTCAACGGTATTTACAACCCGGTTTAAATTGGGCATGTTTGATCCGGAAAAGGAGAACCCATACAATAACATTAGTGCCGATGTGATTAATTGTGAAATGCATAGAAACCTGGCACTTGAGGCTGCCGAAAAATCACTGGTCTTGTTAAAAAATGACAAGAACATTCTTCCGTTGAAGAAAAACACAAAATCACTTTTTGTGACTGGTCCAAATGCTTCGAATATTGATGTTTTGATGGGAAATTACTATGGGGTAAACAATAATATGACCACTATACTCGAAGGGATTGTGGGTAAAGTTGAAGCAGGTTGCCAGGTACAATATAAACCTGGAATCATGTTAGACCGAACCAATACAAATCCAATCGACTGGACAACCGGTGATGCAAAAGCCACCGATGCAGTTATTGTGGTAATGGGTATATCAGGACTTATTGAAGGTGAAGAAGGCGAAGCCATTGCCTCTGAACATTTTGGAGACAGGCTGGATTATAACTTACCGCCTAATCAAATTGAGTTTCTTAAGAAAATGCGGAAAGATAATTCAAAGCCTGTAATTGCTGTAATTACCGGTGGAAGTCCAATGAATCTTGCTGAAATTAATGAATTGGCTGATGCAGTTTTATTGGTTTGGTATCCAGGTGAAGAAGGTGGAAAAGCGGTAGCGAACGTTTTGTTTGGAGATGTATCTCCTTCCGGCAAGCTACCCATTACCTTTCCAAAATCTATTGATCAATTGCCTCCCTACGATGATTATAGTATGGCAGGCCGCACCTATCGCTATATGACTGCTGAACCCATGTTCCCATTTGGCTTTGGCATGAGTTTTACGAAATTCTTGTTTAGCCAACCAATTTTTTCAAATAAGGTAATCAAAGAAAATGGTACGATTGAAGTTAGTGTTGAAGTGAAGAATATTGGAAAGATGAAGGCAAGCGAAACAGTGCAGTTCTATCTTACCGCACCATCGAGTGAAAACCTGAAACTTCCTCTTTATTCACTGAAAGGTTTTAAACGTGTTGAACTTTCAGCAGGAGAAAGTCAAACTGTAAATTTTTTACTTGATTCCGAACTATTAGCCTCAATAAATAATGCAGGTGAGCGTGTTATTCTTCCAGGGACTTATCAGGTAAATATTGGAGAATCGAGTCCCGGATCACGAAGCATTCAGCTGGGTGCAGCAATGGCTCCCGTTTGTGAATTTCAAATTAAAAAATAGACGAAGTGAAAAACATCAGTATAAAAGTTTTAATAGTATTCATACTTTTTATAGTTACTTTTTCGTGCAAAAGACATAATAAAACGGATAATAAGATAGAAAACATTATTCAGGAAATGACTCTTCAGGAAAAGCTGAGCTTCATTGGAGGATATGAAAGTTTTAGCATAAGAGGAATCAAGCGGTTGGGGATACCTCAAACCAATATGTCAGATGGACCAGTTGGCGTGCGAAATTATGGATCAATGACGGCTTACCCTGCTCCTATAGCCTTAGCTGCTTCCTTCGACAAAGAAATTGTGTACAACGTAGGTAAAGCCATTGGAAGCGAGTCGAAATCGAAAAATGTACACATGCTTTTGGCTCCGGGAATGAACATTCTTCGTTCACCTTTATGTGGCCGAAATTTCGAATATATGGGCGAAGATCCATATCTGGCGGGTCAGATAGCATCAGCATATATCAGAGGTGTTCAGGTAAATGGTGTGATGGCCGTAGCCAAGCACTATGCCGCGAATAACCAGGAATACGAGAGACATAATGTGTCTTCCGATATGGATGAAAGAACCTTACAGGAAATCTATTTGTCAGCCTTTAAAACTGCTGTTCAGGAAGGACAAGTCGCTTCTGTTATGACTTCATATAATCTCGTTAATGGAATACATTCTTCGCAAAATGATCATCTGATTAATCAGGTACTGAAAAAGGACTGGGGTTTTGAAGGATTTGTTATGACCGATTGGATGTCGACCTACAACGGTTTGGCTTGCGCCAATGCCGGACTTGATTTGGAAATGCCCGAAGCAAGACACATGAACCCCAATACTTTGATGGCAGCTATTACCTGCGGAAAACTTGATGTGAAAGTTATCGACGATAAAATTCGCAGGATTTTAAAATCGTATGAAAGGTTTGGTTATTTTGAAAATCCGGATATCAGCAAAGAGTTTAAAATTGATACGGCATTTGTTCGCAATATGGCTCTGGAAGCCGCACTAGGAGGCACTGTATTATTAAAAAACGACCAGGCTTTCTTGCCCTTTTCAAAAAAACAATTTAAAAAAATTGCGATCATTGGGCCGAATGGGCACCCTGCATCTACTGGTGGAGGAGGCAGTTCTTTTACAACTCCCCTACATTCACTTTCGCTTTATCAGGCCATTAAGCAAATTGCCGGCAAACATACGGAAGTGAACTGGACACAAGGTGTTGATGTTGGAAGACAGCTTCCGGTTGATTTCTTTGAAAACTTTGATTGCTACTACTATAAAAATGGCAAAAAAGAGAAAGGAGCGACAGCTGATTTCTATTCGAACGTAAAATTGGAAGGTCCAATTGCACTATCAACAACCTATAAAAATTTGAATTTGCAAGCTGATGCCATGTTTTTTGATCAACTTCCCAAATATAATTTTTCTGCTAAGTTTACCTGTTATTATCAACCACAAAAAAGTGGAAACTACCTGTTTGGCATTGATGGTGATGATGGATACCGCCTGTTCATCAATGGCAAAAAGGTTATTGAACTTTGGAAAGATCAGGATGCCATTAGTACATATTTGACTCATCTGGAAGCCGAGAAAGAATACAAAATTGAACTGGAATATTACCAGGGATCAGGTCGTGCCCTTTTTCAGTTCTCAACAACTCTTGCTCCTGAAAAACAACCAACACAGGTGGAATATATTCAAGAAGCCGTTGAATTGGCAAAAAAGTCAGATGTAGTTGTTTTGGCTGTTGGATTTGACCCTAATACCGAAAGCGAAGGTTTTGATCGAACATTTGATTTGCCTTACCACCAGAATGATTTAATTAAAGCAGTTGAAGCCGTTAATCCGAATTCAGTAATCGTACTTTTTGGCGGAGGTAATGTAAATATGAATCCTTGGATCGATCAAATTAAAGGACTGATTCATGCCTGGTATCCCGGTCAGGAAGGCGCACTGGCAGTTGCTGAAATTCTGTACGGAATAACTAATCCTTCAGGAAAATTACCTGTTTCATTTGAAATAAATGATAGCGACAATCCTACTTTTAATAATTATAGGGATGATGATAAAGATGGAAAAGTGTTCTATAAGGAAGGCATTTTCATGGGCTATCGCTTCTACGATCAAAGTGACGTGAAACCCCGTTTCCCGTTTGGTTTTGGATTATCGTATACTGCTTTTGCTTATTCAAATCTTAAGATTGAAAAATCGGGTAACAATATTTACAATGTTAGTGTCGATATTAAAAATACCGGTATCAGGGAAGGTGCAGAAGCTGTGCAGTTATATGTTGGACAGGAAAAATGTTCGGTACCACGGCCCAAAAAAGAACTGAAAGACTTTGGAAAGGTTACATTAAAACCCGGCGAAACCAAAACTGTTCAGATGCAATTGAATGAGGGAGCTTTTCAGTTTTTTGATCCGGCTAAAAGAAAGTGGACAATTGAACCCGGTGATTTTAATATTTACATTGGCGCTTCATCTGCCGATATAAAACTTACACAGAAAATAACATTATAGATTTATGGGCATTTCCATATCCCCGTTTTCTGACCTCTGACTAAATAAATAATTCAATAACTAATTGAAGAAACAGAAAATAAAAACAATGAAAACAAACAAACAACGTAAGAGCATGATTATGACTATGGCGATAATCGCTATCATGTCTTACAATCTTTCCGCTCAAAATTGCGCGCAGGTAATTATCAACGATATGACCCTGCCTTGCGATGGCTGTATGCATGGAACCGAGAATTTAAGTTGGGGAGGTAAATGCCACGGTAACCCTGGTTTCTCAGGAACAAAAGTCCCTGCAAAAAATTTCAAGGGAGAAAGTTGGCAGGCCATGACCAGTTGGGGGCAGGTTTATATTCCGTGCGAAGGAAGTACAGCAACAAATACCAGGTGCCAAATGCGCAACGTAACTACAAAATTTTTAAAAAAAGACGGGAAATGGTGCACGGTGCAGTCGGGCGCTTTCGGTGGCGCTGCCTATTTGGAAAACTTTGCAGATAATAAAAATATTGATGCTGGCGCGCGAGACGAATCGGGCAATGGAGGTGGATTATCAGTATTCGTTGGCATAGGTAAGTGGGCCGGTTATAACTACCACTTCTATACTTCAGGCAGGACATCGGTTGATACCAGCAATATTGTTGGCATATATACATCCTGCGAAGCCCGTCTTATTTTGGACGACCCCGGCAAACCCGATGATCGCGCATCATGCAAAAACATTCTCAGTATGGGCGCAGACTGGTGGTTAAATGAAACCGTAGGTTGGTTACCTGACTGGTCGGCCAATAGCGGTATTGGTGGTGGAAGGGGAAAATGGGTAAGCACCGAATGGCAAACATTCAATATGTGTACACTAAAACCAGAGCAGATACTCGCAAACCCGCCTTGCGGCAAATAAAAATAAAATAGAGTATATTACTTGAAACTTATAAAATCATGTACGGAAATTACCTGAGTTTACTATTGGTGTTGTTTATATCCAGTTTAGGTTGCATATCACAACCATCGGATTTGCAAAAACCTAAGTCAGCTGTTAAGCGGCTGGCATTGAAATGCTATGATCGATCATTTTGGTGGACTGGTATTATTGACAATGGTCACCTGATGCCCTTAAAGTCAGGTTATAAGGCTGAAACAGAAAATAATAATTACAATAACCAGATACAACCATTACTGCTTTCGAACAATGGAGAGGTGATCTGGTGCGATCAACCACTTGCGGTACAGTATACCAGCGATAGTCTTATTGTTGAAAGCAGATCCGGGGATATCCGTTATACCAAAGCAGGTGAAAACTTAAAGCAAGCTTATCAGTTTGCCAGCAAAACTTATTTTCCGCCCTCGGGTAAATCTCCTGACAAATTATTATTCTGTAATCCCCAGTACAATACCTGGATTGAACTGATGTACGATCAAAATCAAAAAGATATACTGAAATATGCGAATGCCATTATTTCAAATGGAATGCCGTCCGGTGTTCTAATGATTGATGATAACTGGCAGGAAGATTATGGCAGGTTAAATTTCCATCCCGGAAGATTCCCAACTCCAAAACTGATGATTGATTCACTTCATGCAAAAGGTTTTAAAGTAATGCTTTGGGTTTGTCCATTCATCAGTCCCGATTGCGATGTGTTCAGATATTTGTCGAAGAACAATCTATTATTGAAAGATAGCACTGGAAATTCAGCAATCATCAGGTGGTGGAATGGCGCAAGTGGGTTATTGGATTTCACCAACCCTGATGCAGTGAAGTGGTATAAAGCACAGCTAAACAAGTTAATCGATGAATACCATGTTGATGGGTTTAAGTTTGATGCAGGCGATTTCAACTTTTATAAAGATGTTGTTTCATTTAAGAAAGCTACACCAAGTGAACATGCTGAATTGTATGCTAAAATTGGGTTGGATTATCCATTAAACGAATACAGGGCCATGTGGAAGATGGGTGGGCAACCCATCGTCAACCGTCTTTGCGATAAAAATCACAATTGGGAAGATTTGCAGAAACTGGTACCTAATATGATATCGGAAGGTTTAATGGGCTACACGTTTTGCTGCCCTGATATGATTGGTGGTGGCGAGTTTAAATCATTTCTCAATGCTGCAACCATTGATCAGGATTTGATTGTGCGCTCTGCCCAATGTCACGCTTTAATGCCCATGATGCAATTCTCAGTGGCACCATGGCGGATTTTAGATCAACCACATCTGGATGCAGTTTTAAGCGCCGTAAAACTTCGTGAAAAATTCGCTCAATACATTTTGCGAGTCACGAAAGAATCGGCTTCAACAGGAGAACCAATACTTCGATCGATGGAATACGAATTTCCACATGAAGGTTTTGAACAATTAAACGACCAGTTCATGATCGGTGATTCATTGCTCGTCGCGCCTGTTTTAGAAAAGAATTGTACCCTGAGAAAGATAAAATTACCCAAAGGCAAATGGGAAACACAGGAAGGGAAAAATTGTAATGGTCCGAAAAATCTTGAAATACCGGTCGGAATCAATACGATTCCATATTTCGTAAAAGTGAAATAGTCTAATTAATCAGAAATGAATCATAAATCGAAAATTGGCGCGATACTGTCACTGATTTTATTCTGTTCGGTGCTGACCAAAGCAGAAAATAATTCAAAAGCTACTTTAGAAAAAAAACGTATCGAACAACGCGTTGATTCAGTGATGCGATTGATGACGCTGGAAGAAAAAATCGGTCAGCTGAATCAGCTTTCATCATCAGAAAAAACCGGTCCGGAATTGTCGAAAAGCAATAACATGGATTACGTTCGTAAAGGATTGTGTGGTTCAATGCTCAATGTTGTCGGCGCTGAAATGACCCGAAAAGCTCAGGAGATAGCAGTTAATGAATCCCGGCTTCACATCCCACTTTTATTCGGGTACGATGTCATTCACGGATTTAAGACCATTTTCCCGGTTCCATTGGCCGAAACAGCAAGCTGGGATATGAACCTGATTGAGAAAAGCGCACGGATAGCCGCCATCGAAACATCAGCATCAGGCGTTCACTGGACTTTCGCTCCAATGGTTGATATTTCCCGTGATGCACGCTGGGGACGAATCATGGAAGGTGCCGGAGAGGATCCATACCTGGGTTCATTGGTAGCTGCTGCACGAGTTCGGGGATTTCAGGAACAATTGAATAACAATACTGATATACTGGCTTGCGCTAAGCATTTTGTCGCATATGGCGCTGCCATTGGCGGAAGAGATTACAATAGCACCGACATTTCTGAAAGGACTTTATACGAAACTTATCTTCCTCCATTCAAAGCAGCGGTCGATGCTGGAGCAGCAACCATCATGAGCGCATTTCAGGATTTAAACGGAATTCCTGCATCAGGAAACGAATTTACGCTTCGCAAGATTTTAAAACACGACTGGAATTTTAAGGGTTTTGTAGTTTCCGACTGGGGATCGGTTGGCGAGTTAATTAATCATGGTGTGGCAAAAGACAGGAAAGAGGCTGCAAAAATGGGTTTGAATTCCGGCGTTGACATGGAAATGTGTTCGCTTACTTATGTTGATGAACTTGCCCAACTGATCAGGGAAGGACTGGTGAAAAAAGAATTGATTAGTAATGCCTGCAGGAGGATTCTGCGAATGAAGTTTAAGCTGGGTTTGTTTGATGATCCATATAAATATTGCGACACTGAAAGAGAAAAGAATCTGATTTTTACACCTCAAAACAGGCAGGCTTCTCTCGAAATCGCCCGCAAGAGTATTGTTTTATTAAAGAATGAAAATCATATTCTTCCGCTGGATAAGAATCTGAAATCTATTGCACTGATTGGTCCTTTGGCCGATGCAAAGCCTGAAATGATCGGTCAATGGCCGGGTAAAGGAGAAGAAGACAAAGCGGTCACATTGTTTGCCGGATTGAAATCACATCTTCCCGAGAATACAAAACTGGTTTATGCCAAAGGCTGCCAGATTGATGATGAGAATGAATCGCTTTTTGACGAAGCGATCCAAACGGCAAAAAATGCCGATCTGGTAATTTTGGCGCTTGGTGAAGGGAAAATGATGAGTGGTGAGAATACCAGCCGGTCCAATCTTGAATTGCCGGGTGTGCAATTGGATTTGGCCAAAGCAATTATCAAAACCGGAAAACCGGTTGTGGTAATACTCACCAACGGAAGACCTCTGGCTATTAGCTGGCTTAACAGTCATGCCGGAGCAATCGTTGAAGGATGGATTTTAGGCACCGAAGCCGGAAATGCACTGGCCGATGTACTTGTCGGAAATATTAATCCTTCCGGAAAACTACCGGTTTCCTTTCCGGTAGTAACAGGCCAGGTACCCGTTTATTACAATTACAAAAGCACGGGTCGTCCGTATGTTCCTAACGAGCAGTGGGTAACCAAATACATCGATTGCCCCAATGACGCATTGTTCCCGTTTGGTTTTGGATTAAGCTACACCTCTTTTACCTATAGCGACATCAAACTCTCAGATTCGAAACTTCAACCCAATGGTGAAATTATAGCATCGGTTGATGTTACCAACTCCGGAAGTATTGATGGCGAAGATGTTGTACAGTTTTATATTCACGATATGGTTGCCCAAACGACCCGTCCGGTGAAGGAATTAAAGGATTTTAAAAAAATCCGTTTGTCGGCAGGAGAAACCAAGCAGGTCGTTTTTACCATCAAACCTGATGAACTGCGGTATTACGATGCAAACATGAATTTTATAGCTGAGCCCGGAGATTTCAAAATCTTTATCGGGACCAACTCAAGAGATTGTAAAGAAGCAATTTTCTCACTTGAAAAATAAAATCAAATAAAAACAGATCAGTTACTGAATGAAGAAATTAATAGTTCTATCGATTGTTCTCTTGACTATTTTCTCCTGTAATAACGAGAATGGAACCAGTAAAAGGGTCGAGAGCATTATTAAAAAAATGTCACTTCGGGAAAAAATCGAATTTATTGGCGGATACAAGGATTTCAACATCAGGCCAATGGAAAAGTATGGAATTCCAGAAATTCACATGGCCGATGGACCTGCTGGCATAAGAAATAACGGACTATCGACAGCTTTCCCTGCTTCAATTGCCCTGGCTGCTGCATGGGATACCGCAGTTGCCCAAAATGTTGGTCGGGCAATTGCAATGGAAGCTAAATCGAAAAACATCCACATTGTTTTCGGACCAGGAATGAATATATGCCGCGCTCCGTTTAATGGGCGCAACTTTGAATACATGGGCGAAGACCCTTTTCTGGCAGGACAAATTGCTTCATCTTATATCATTGGAATGCAAAACCAGGGTGTGGTCGCAACAGCAAAGCATTATGCGGCCAACTTCATGGAATACAACAAGCACAAAGTTTCTTCTGATTTGGATGAGAGGACTTTGCAGGAAATTTATCTGCCTGCATTTAAAACTTGTGTGGAGAAAGGACATGTTGGTGCAGTGATGACCGCCTATAACCTGGTGAATGGAGAACATTGCTCACAAAACAGTCACCTTAATAACGATATCCTGAAAAATGACTGGGGTTTCAAAGGAATGATCATTTCCGACTGGGGATCGACTTATAATGGGATTGCGGCTGCAAAATGGGGTATTGATTTGGAAATGCCTTCGGGACAATTTATGAATGTTGACACTCTGATACCTGCCGTTACCAGGGGCGAAATTTCAGAAGAACTAATAAATGATAAAGTTCGCCGAATCCTGAATTTATATGAGCGTTTCCACTTTTTTGAAACCCCCGATATTAGCAAAGGATTTTCGTTAAATGAAAAGGAAGTAAAACAAGCAGCGCTGAATGCCGCCCGTGCTGGAATAGTTTTGCTGAAAAACAGAAACAATGTACTGCCGTTTGACACTTTGCGAAAACTAAAAATTGCAATTATTGGCCCTAATGCAACGCCTGCTGTTATAGGTGGTGGAGGCAGTTCGTATGTGCAAGCTACAAACCCGGTTTCACTGTTGAATGCCTTTCAGAATGAAGCCGGAAAGAATTCGGAAATCAGGTATGCTCGTGGGTTGTACGATGAGTCGGACCTTCCTGATGATTATTTTGTCAGACAAAGGTTTACGACCTTGCTGAATAATAAAAAAACGAAAGGGGTTTTAGCTGAAATATTTGATAATACAGCATGCTCAGGAAATTCCATCCATCAACAGGTGGTCGATAAAATTGATTTCACATTTCCAGATTCAGTTTTTAAAAATCTCCCCAAATCAAACCTGGCGATTCGATTTACTTATTTCGTCAATTGTGCCTCGGCAGGAGACTACAAATTTGCAGTTGCAGGCGACGATAGTTACCGGTTGTTTGTGAATGAAAAACTTACATTAAACCGTTGGGAAAACCAACCAAACACTATCCGGACTTCAATTCTTCATTTCGATGAGGCTACTGAAAACAAAGTCGTTTTAGAATATTTTCAGAAAGGAACCCCGCGATGTATCCGAAGTGGTTTTAATAATAAAATTGATGAAGCTAAAAAGTCAGGAGAAATATTGAAAAAGGGAGTCGAACTAGCTGCTCAAAGTGATGCGGTTATTTTATCTGTTGGTTTTAACAGTGAAACTGAAATGGAAGGTATGGATCGAACCTTTCAATTGCCCGAAGGACAGGATCAGTTAATCGAAGCGATTTCGAAAGCAAATAAAAATTGCATTTTAGTTGTGAATGCCGGTGGGAATATTGCAATGCCCTGGATTAATGAGATTTATGGATTAATATATGCCTGGTATCCCGGTGAGTTGGGAAATATTGCCGTTGCTGAAGCCGTATTCGGAAAACTGAATACTTCAGGAAAACTGCCGGTTTCTTTTGAAAAAGAATGGAATGAAAATCCAACCCGAAATAGTTACTATGACACCGACAATGACCTTCATGTGAAATTTTCGGAAGGCATCTTTTTGGGTTATCGATATTTCGATCAAAGTAATGTTAAACCATTGTTTCCCTTCGGGTTTGGCTTGTCATACACTGATTTTAGCTATTCAAATCTGAAAGTCAGCAAAGAATCGATTAAATCTGGTGAAGGACTTGAAGTGAGTTTTACACTGAAAAATACTGGCATTTACGACGGCGCCGAGGTGTCTCAATTGTATATTAACGATGAAAAATCATCATTGCCCCGTCCTGTAAAGGAATTAAAAGGCTTTGCTAAAACCTATTTGAAAAAAGGTCAGGAAGCTGAAGTCAGGATAAAACTGGACCCATCAGCATTTAGTTACTACACCAAAGAAAAAGGCGACTGGATTACCGAACCGGGTAAGTTTAAAGTTCTGATTGGAAATTCATCTCAGGATATTCGATTGTGGCAGGAATTTGCGATTGAAGAATTAACATGGAAATAAAATCAAAAAATTGAAATGGAGTCGAAAATCTATAAGTGAGTAAATAACCAATAAAAAAATTTAAAAATGAAATGCATATCCAGTATCCGGATATTATTCCTGTTTGTGTTAGGCTTTTATATTTTTCATTCGTGTATAAACGATAGTCCTTTGGAAATTAACCGCAACCGTCTTTTCGATTCGCAATGGAAATTTATGTGCGATAGCATAACCGGTGCAGAACAGCCAACTTTCGATGATTCAAACTGGCGAACACTGGATCTTCCGCACGACTGGAGCATTGAGGACCTTCCAGGAGGAACAAATCCGGAGCAAATCGGTCCGTTCTCGAAAAAGAGTGCTGGTGGTTTTGCTACCGGACATACCGTTGGAGGAATAGGTTGGTATCGCAAACAATTTACCCTCGATAGAGCCGATGCTGGAAAATCCGTCGGCATCCAGTTTGATGGCATTTTCAACGAATCGGATGTCTGGTTGAACGGGAAGCATGTTGGTTTTCATCCCAATGGATATACTTCGTTTGTGTATGATTTAACTTCGTTTCTGAATCCTGCTGATCAGCCGAATCTGCTGGCGGTCAGGGTGAAAAACATTGGGAAAACCTGCCGCTGGTATAGTGGATCAGGAATTTACCGTCATGTCTGGCTTTCGGTGACTAATCCGGTTCATATTGCGCCGTGGGGAGTTTGGGTAACAACTCCTTCAATAAGCAAAGAATCTTCCAAGGTGGAACTTAGTATTACGATAGAAAACAGCTCCGATAAAAATGAACAAATCCAGATTCTGACCAACCTCATTGACGCTAGCGGAGTGTCTGTTGCTCATTTGACCACCGATGTAAATATCAAAGCCGGTTCCAAATCTGGTTTTGGCCAGGAATTGACGGTGAATGTGCCCCAACTATGGTCACCGGCATCTCCTTCGATGTATAAAGCGGAGGTAAAAATAAAAAAGGGAAATCAAATCATTGATGAATATACCCAGAAATTTGGAATCCGAAACATCATTTATAGTGCCGAAAAAGGGCTTTTGATAAATGGTGAAAGCATCAAGCTCCGCGGCGGATGTATGCATCAGGACAATGGAATCCTGGGTTCGGCGGCAATCGACAGAGCAGAAGAGCGACGGTCTGAAATTATGAAAGCAAACGGGTTTAATGCCATTCGTTGCAGCCACAACCTACCATCGCCAAAATTTTTGGAGACTTGCGACAGCCTTGGCATGTTGGTTATCGATGAATGTTTCGATGTCTGGAACCATTCGAAAGTGAATGACGACTACAGTCAGTATTTTAAAGAATGGTGGCACCGGGATATGGAAAATATGCTTATCAGAGACAGGAACCATCCTTCTGTGATTTTCTGGAGTATTGGGAACGAAATCAGGGAACGTGCAGATGCCGAAGGACTTGTTCTTACTAAAGAAATGACTGACTTTATTCATCAGTACGATACCAGCCGCCCCATTACCGAAGCGGTTAATGAATTCATTCCGGCGGTTGGCGATGTGCGTCCATGGAGTTATTCTGCTCCAGCCTACGCATTACTTGATGTTGGAGGTTACAATTATCCGTGGCGCTACATGGAAAACGATCATAAATTATATCCGAACCGGATAATGATGACTACCGAATCCTTTCCGGTTGATATGTTCGACATTTGGGAACAAATCAAGAATAGTCCACACAACATTGGCGATTTTGTATGGACGGGGATGGACTATCTTGGAGAATCAGGTATTGGACATGTTTCCAGGGAAAACGGCGAATGTAATTATGCGGCCGGAAATTTTGGAAGGAGTTGGCCCTGGTTTGTTTCCGGGTGTGGCGATATTGATATCAATGGGTTTAAGAAAGCCCAATCGTATTACCGCGATGTGTTGTGGGACCGTAGCCAGATGGAAATGCTGGTGCAGGTACCTGATTCACTGGAAAGGAAGCAAATGATCAGCCTTTGGGGCTGGTACGATGAAATTCCATGCTGGACATGGCCAGGTTTCGATGGAAAGAAAATTACGGTCGATATTTACACCAGATGTACTTCAGTCAGACTTGAATTGAATGGCAAAGTAATAGACGAGAAGAAGGTAACTGCCAACTTTAATGAGGATAAGCGAACCGGTGATTATAACATGAAATTTATCCCTAAAACTCAACTAACCGCTCAGTTCGAAATTCATTATGAAGCCGGTGAATTAAAGGCAATTGGTCTGGTTGACGGAAAAGTAGTTGTTTCCAAAATGCTGAAAACTGCCAGAGCTCCTAAAAAACTTGTGCTAACTGTCGACCGGAACAAAATAAAAGCCGATAGAAATGATCTGGCTTATGTGACGGTTGAAGTGGCCGATGAGAATGGGAATATCATTCCAAATGCAACTATTCCGGTAAACTTAACCATCGAAGGCGACGGAGAACTGGCTGCTGCCGGTAATGCAAGTCCAAACCAGATGACCAGTTTCAGACAGCCAAAATGTAATCTTTATCAGGGAAAAGCCATTGTCATCCTTCGGCCTTCAGGAAAAGCTGGAAATATTACCTTGAAAGCAGGAAGTAGCGGCCTAACTCCGGCATCGGTTGTTGTTATGACCTTATGAAGATAATATTTGTTCAAATGAGTAATGAATTTTCATTCAATGGCAAAACAGCTAACGTATATCCATTTAAATTTCAAATAAATGAAAAAAATATTATTTCTTTCCCTGACAGCTCTTGCATTATCCTGCTGCAGCAAGCAAAAAGTGAACGTGGTTTCAACAACCGCAAGCAATCCATGGGTGAACGAAAAACCCGTGAATTCTGAACAGGCTGACACAACAAAGTCGTTTGATATTACAGTTTTAACCCGAAATAAAGCCCAAATTATTGATGGCTTTGGCGGTTGCTTCAATGAATTGGGATGGGATGCCCTTCGAATGCTGGATACAGCCAAACAAAATGAAGTAATGAAAGGTCTTTTTACTCCCCAAGGACTGAATTTTAACATCTGCCGGATGCCCATCGGAGCTAACGATTATGCACGAAGCTATTATTCGTTAAATGATTCTGCCGGCGATTTCGAGATGAAGTATTTCAACATCGACCGCGATAAAAAAGATCTTATTCCTTATATTAAACAAGCAATGCATTATAATCCTCAGTTAAAAATATGGGGATCTCCCTGGACACCACCGGCCTGGATGAAACTTAACAAGCACTATGCCAGCCAACCTGATCCACGATACAACGATCTTCCGGTAAACAATCCGGGAATATCGAAATTTACCATAGAAAGCAAATATTTGAAAGCCTATGCTACCTATTTTGTGAAATTTGTTCAGGCGTATCGCAGCGAAGGAATTAATGTTTATGCCATTCATCCTCAAAATGAAATCAGCGCCAGTCAGATTTTCCCAAGTTGTTTGTGGAATGCCAAAGAACTTAATGTGTTTATTGGTGAGTACCTCGGACCAGAATTCGAAAAGCAAAAACTGGATGCTGAAATCTGGTTGGGAACCATTAACGACCCTTCTTTTGAAAAGATAGACAGCATTTTGGGGAATAGCGCTTCAGCAAAATATATTAAGGGTGTTGGATATCAATGGGCCGGGCAAAAAGCGATTGGCCAAACACATCAAAAGTATCCTGAGTTGAAATTAATGCAATCTGAAAATGAATGTGGCGACGGTTCGAACGACTGGGCAGCAGCACGGCATACCTGGGGCCTGATGAAGCATTATCTTAATAATGGCGCTAACTCATATATGTATTGGAATATGATGCTCGAACAAGATGGAATAAGTGTCTGGGGCTGGAAACAAAATGCAATGATTTCAATCAGCAAATCAGACAAATTGTTTTATAACCCTGAATATTACCTGATGAAACACCTGAGCCACTTCATTAAACCGGGCGCGCATTTACTTAAAATCGGCGATGTCAATGCACTTTCGTTTGTTAATCCTGATGGTGAAATTATTATTCTGGTTGAGAATCCATTAAAAGAAACTTCTGTTAAAACAATACGGATCAACGATAAACAAATTAATCTTTCACTTAAACCGGAATCTTTCAATACGGTTTCCTTCCATCTTTAACCTGAAAAATCAAAAAAAATAAATGAATAGATACACCAATAATGAAAATATATTAACATCACGCAATTGCGGGATTCCAATTAACCTTAAAAAGAATATTCACATATGAAACGAGCATGGTTTGACAAACACAAAATAGGATGTATAAATTTTTCATGCGAGTTCCACAACGTTGATAATGTCAAAAAAGTGACACTGCAGATACGAATTGAATATTAATAACTTACAAAAATTTAAACGTGTGAAAAATTTATATTATTTATTTACAATAGCCTTACTATCAATATTTACAGGTTGTTCTTCCCATAAAGAAATCTCTTTCGTTAATCAATGGGATACTTTAAGAGTGCTGAAAAATCCTCATAAAGGTTGGTACCATCACCTGCTCGATAATGGAATTGAAAATTACAAAATCAAAAACGATTCTGTTTTTAACTCCTTTCCCGGCATGGATCATTTATACCTGCGTTTGGCCTGGAGTTATCTGGAACCTGAAGAAGGCAAATATGATTGGCATTATATTGATGAAGTGGTGGCGAAATATGTACCGAAGGGCTACCACATCTCATTCAGAATTACAAGTAAAGAAACAGGATCTTACCCCGGATCAGTAGGTCAGGAGTCGAACGGGGTTCAGTATGCAACACCTTACTGGGTTCAAAAGGATGGAGCGAAGGGCACTGTGGCTGAATGCTGGGGTAAACGGTCGTGGGTACCGAAATGGGATGATCCTGTTTATCTCGAAAAACTTGATCATTTTTGCCGTGTTTTTGCAGCACGTTACGATGGTCAACCCTGGATTAGTTATGTTGACATTGGCAGTATCGGCGAATGGGGCGAAGGGCACACAGCATTTTCGACTAAAGTTCCTCCTACTATTGGTGAAGTAAAAGCCAACATGGATGTGTTCCTGAAAAACCTCAAAAAGAGCCAGTTGGTTTGTACAGATGACCTGCTTTACTATGGAAAACAGGATGCCGATGTAAAAACTTTATTCGAATATGCCAGGGTCAATGGGATTACCCTCCGCGACGATAGCCCACTAGTGGACTCTTATTTGAAGAGTAATTTGGATACGTGGACAGTAAGTCATCCACAGTTTTATGATCCATTGTACCTTGAAAAGCCAATTATCTTTGAATCAGAACATTATGACACCGTAAAAAAGAATGGTAACTGGTTAGGCAAAAACGGTGATGATAAGATTTATAAATACGGCTATTCAGGTGCTGACATTATGCGGAAAGCAATTGAAACCATGCATGCCACCTATATTGGATATCATGGATATGCAGAAGACTGGCTGTCGGAAAACCCGGATCTTACAAAAGAGCTGGCCAACCGTTGCGGATATTGGTATTTCCCTGTAAGAGCCAATTTCCCTTCAACATTTAAGTATGGAGAAAACAGCCTGTCCTTCGAGTGGCTCAACAAGGGCGTTGCTCCTGCATATACAGCTTATGAACTGGTTTTAAGGTTTGAATCCGAAAAATCCGAAAATTCATTCGACCTTATTCCGCTAAATTCAGGCAACAAAAACTGGTTGCCAGGAATCAGCAAGAAAGAAAATTACCAGACCGAAGTTCCGGCTGAAGCCAGAAGTGGTAGCTATATCCTGAAATTCATGATGGTTGATCAATCAGGAGAAATCAAGCGACCCATTTTGATTGGTTTGAAGGAATCGCTGTATGATAAAAATGGCTTTATTAAATTGGGAAAGGTTCATCTAAAATAACTTCAGGTGAAAAAAGCATACAACTGAAATTCATTTCAATGTTAATTAAACATTCATTCATCAATAATATGTCACAACGTCAATTGATCAGAAAAATAATGGACGGAGAGCCTGTTGAAAGATGCGGCTTTTGGCTGGGAAACCCTCTTCCTGCGACCATATAGATTTATAATGAAAAACTGGGTAACCATGGTCTTGAAGATATCCAGAAATTTCTTGGTGATGATATTCGCTGGATCACACCACAGTATATAAAATCTACCTATAATCATCCGGAAGGTAAATCTTTACGGCCGTGGAAAGAAGCCAACCCGATAGGGCTTTCTAACGGCCCAATGTCGCACATTGAAACAGTTGAAGAGGTTGAGGCATACGATTGGCCTCAAATCAAATATCTCGATTTTACCGAAACCATAAATCAATTGCAGAACCAGGGCGATTATTACAGGTTAAGCGGCTTTTGGTCGCCCTTTTTTCACGATCTGACATATATGCTTGGTACTGAAGATCTTTTAATGAAAATGTATACCCATCCTGATGTGATACATGCCATATTGAACAGGTTATGCGGGTTTTATCTGGAAGCAAACAAATTGTTTTATCAACAAGCGGGCAATCTTATCGATGCTCATTTTATGGGCAATGACTTTGGTTCTCAAACAGATTTGGTAATGAGTCCTGAACTATTTGAGGAATTTTATCTCCCATGGCTGAAAAAATTTGCAGATCAAGCCCATCATTACGGTTATCACAGTGTGTTACATTGTTGCGGTTCAATTTATAGGATTGTCAATCAATTGATTGAGGCAGGGATAGATTGTATTCATCCTATTCAGGCGTTGGCAACAAACATGAATGCAGAATACCTGACTGAAAATTTCAAAGGCAGGATTGTATTCATGGGTGGGGTTGATACCCAACATTTACTGCCTGAAGGAACGCCTGATGACATTCGGAATGATACAAACCGTATCATCAGATTGCTGGCACCCGGTTTAATTATCGGCCCCAGTCATGAAGCACTTATGCCGAATGTTCCAATCGAAAATATAATTGCAATGGCCAAAACGGTCAGGGGAAAACAGGCACAATGAACAAAGTAGCTCAACTTATAGATGAAATAATAAAATGTATGCAAGGGCATACAGCTAATTATTGAAACAAATTAGATCATGATAAACAACCGTATTATTGTAATTGGCAGCTATCTGGTTGCGCTGGTAATGGATACCGACCGGATTCCATTAGTAGGGGAAACCCTGCTTGCCCGTAATTTTCGTCAAACCCATGGAGGAAAGGGCTCTAACCAGGCTGTTCAGGCCGCACGTCTGGGTGCTCCTACCCGATTTATTGGTTTCGTAGGCAATGATAGCTTTGGACATTCATTTACAGATCTCTGCAAAACTGAAAAAATTGATACTTCAAAAATCAGATTATCCAATAAATTCCCTACCGGCGCCGGCTTCATTATTTGCTCTGCTGATGGTCATAACATCATTACCATCGATATTGGCGCCAACCTTGAGATGTCAAACGAAGCCATCGATGAACTTACATTGGATATTCTACCTGGAGATTATGTTTTAATACAGATGGAGATACCGGTAGAATCGGCACTTTATGCTGCAAAGGTTGCAAAAAAATCAGGAGCTATAGTTATACTGAACCCTGCACCGGCAGTAAACTTGTCGAACAAGGACCTTTCTTTTATCGATTTCATAACACCCAACGAAACAGAGGCCCGTGTTTGTTGCGGTTGGGATCTGAAGAATCCAATTTCCGATGAAGATGCCGCCCAAAAGCTCTTATCACTCGGCTGCAAAAATGTGATACTTACCCTGGGCGAAAAAGGTTGTCTTATCCTGAACGAAAAAGGATTTTGCACAATACCTGCTTTCAGGTTTCCGGAAATAGTTGATTCTACAGGTGCCGGCGATTCCTTTAATGCCGCCCTTGCTGTAGCCTTGCTCGAAGACAAACCCTTGCCTGATGCCTGCAGGTTTGCCAATGCCGCTGCCGGCCTGGCATGCACTAAAGCTGACACTATTCCTTCTTATCATCTTCGTAAAGATGTTGACACATTCCTAATTAATAACTTTAATAACTAAACTATGTATCTTGTCGAATCAAATACAATCGCAATTGTTTTCAGCATTTTATCAATGCTTTGCTGGGGTTCATGGGTAAACTCACAGAAGATAGCAGCAAAAAGCTGGCGTTTTGAATTATTTTACTGGGATTACAATCTGGGATTGCTGCTGACCGCGGCGATTTTTGCTTTCACTTTGGGGAACCTTTCAAATTCGAGCGGAGGATTTACTGAAAATATTACCGGGGCTTCATTATCCAATATCGGTTCCTGTTTGCTTGGAGGTCTTATTTTCAACATCTCAAACATCTTAATGGTTATGGCGGTTGCAGTTGCCGGAATGGCGGTTGCTGTTCCTGTAACTGTAGGTATTGCTCTTGTATTGGGTGTTATCATTAATTATGTTGGAGCTCCCGCTGGTAACCCTGTTTGGATATTTATCGGTGTTTTTTTTGTGGTAGTATCTATCATTTTTAATGCCCTGGCCTATCGTGGAAAAGCAGCAAATACAAACCTTAAAACAACGAAAGGACTGCTTCTGTCGATTTCCAGCGGTATCCTGATGGGTATTTTCTATCGGTTTGTAGCCAGAACTATGCCTGAAGACTTTGCCTTGATCCAACCCGGGCAACTTAGCCCTTACACAGCGGTGTTCATTTTTATAGCAGGCATTTTTGCCAGCAATTTTGTGTTAAATACAATCATCATGAAAAGACCTATTGAAGGAAGTCCGGTGCATTATCGTGATTACTTCGGTGGAGACATTAAGAATCATCTTGCTGGTATCATTGGTGGGATTATATGGTGCATGGGCATGATGTTCAATGTTTTGGGCGGCGCTAAGGCGGGCTTTGCAATTTCGTATGGACTGGGGCAGGGCGCCGTCATTATTGCTGCATTATGGGGTATTTTTGTCTGGAAAGAGTTTAAAGAAGCCCCAAAGAAGTCTGATATTTATCTGACTCTTATGATTGCGATGTTTTCCATTGGGGTACTTTGTTTAATTCTGGCAAGATATCTTTAAAACACGAGTAAAATGAAGAGAAGAAATTTCCTGGTAAAAAGTACGGCAGCACTGGTTGCAACTGCTATAATCCCCACACATCTCCGGGCTGCCTATGCAGTGTCCAAACGAGGCTTGGCCGACGGGGTACCTCTATTCGCCATTGATCCGACGAAAGACATCATTCCGGCACCGAAAGACCCGGCATTGTGGCCGGCATTCCGCGAACAACTTGCACAGTGGCGTAAGGATACCCGCAAAGGTCTGAGCTATAATGACGCGCTCTATCGCAAACCTGAATTTGCCTGGGCTGCTGCTTCCTACTCATGTTACTTCCTGATGATGTACGACGGGGCTTTCTATAACCCCAGGACCGGCCACTATACCGTGGAATCGATGCTGGACGATGGAATCAAAGAGTTCGGAGGCTACGATAGCCTTGTACTCTGGCATGCCTATCCCCGTATTGGCGTTGATCAGCGCAACCAGTTCGACTTTTATCGCGACATGCCGGGCGGATTGGCTGGTGTACGTGACGTTGTTCATTCCTGCCAAAAGCGAGGTGTAAGGGTTTATATCAATTACAATCCATGGGATAAAGGTACGCACCGTGAAGACAAATCCGATTTGGACATGCTTGCCGAAATGGTTAGTGCTCTCGATGTGGACGGTATTTTTCTCGACACGATGGGCGAAGG
>Ga0075525_10000252_pt1 | contig 20670 bp, 18 predicted proteins | sample NGEPertwo_FD_74795 | JGI IMG/M metagenome (GOLD analysis project Ga0075525, IMG submission 74795) | Arctic peat soil microbial communities from the Barrow Environmental Observatory site, Barrow, Alaska, USA - NGEE Permafrost154B-two | ecosystem: Environmental > Terrestrial > Soil > Wetlands >...
CCCAAGCCGAGCAAGCTGAGAGTGCCGTCGCTACCTGGTACAGCCTCTCGTTCGCGGTGGAAGGCCGCGCGCGCTTCCTGGGCCACCTGGATTCCGCGGAAGTCCTCCGCCGGGCGGTGCGCCGGGCGGGCGGACGTTTGTCGCTCTCGGCGGGTCTCCGGCCCAAGCCCTTGTTGGGGCTGGCGCTTCCCCGGGCGGTGGGGGTCTCGAGCCGGGGAGACCTCGCGGAGTTTGCGCTGGCGGAAGAGCCGGGCATCGACTTCACAGATCGCCTGAGCGCCGCTTTGCCCGAGGGTTTCCGCCTGCTTGAACTCACCCGGACGGGCGAACGTCCTCGGCTGGCCGCGAGGGTCGAAGGAGCGGAGTACGTCGTCGGACTGGCGCCGCTGCCGGCTCCCGAGGCAGGGCGACTTAGAGAGGCGGCCGAAAGGTATAGTACGATGGAGTCCATTCCCGTCGAACGGATTCGAGAGAAGGGCAAACGGCAGGTCGATGTGCGCGAGTATGCCGATCAGCCGGTGGTTGGGGAACATGAAGATCGCCCGCTGCTCTCCTTTTCCGTACGAGTGACGCCGCGTGGGACCGCCCGGCCCGAAGAGGTCGTGCGGGCTCTGGAGGAGCTAGCGGGACTTCAATTGGAGATCGGTTACATGGAACGAGTGCGAATTCAGCTACGAGAGGATTCCTGAGCCAACCGTGAAGCAACTCATCATTTCGACGGATCCGCGGGAAACCCGCGTGGCCCTCATGGAAGACGGAAGGCTCGCCGAGCTCTACGGCGAGCGCACCGGGGAAGGCTCCCTGGTGGGGAACGTGTACAAAGGGCGAGTGGAGAATGTCCTGGCGGGGATGGATGCCGCCTTCGTGGACATAGGCCTCGAGAGAAACGGTTTCCTGTACGTCGATGAGGTTCAGACGCCCGACGACGAGGACGACCGCCCCCGGAAGATCACCCAACTGCTCAAGTCGGGGCAGGAGATCGTGGTGCAGGTGACCAAGGATCCCATGGGGACCAAGGGACCGCGGCTCACCACGCAAACCAGCATCGCTGGGCGTTATCTGGTGTACGTGCCCGACGGCACCCTCTGCGGGGTTTCGCGCCGGCTGCCTGACGACGAGCGGCAGCGGCTGCGCAAGCTCTGCCACGAGATCAAGCCTGCGGATGCGGGGGTCATCATCCGCACCGTGGCCGAAGGCGTCAGCGAAAAAGCCATCACCGGGGACCTTCGGTACTTGGAGAAGGTATGGGGGAGCGTCAAACGGCGCCTGGAATCGCAAGGCTCGCCCTCGTTGGTATACACAGAAGCCGACCTGCCGCTGCGCATCGTGCGCGACGTGTTCGACGAGGACTTCACCCAGGTACTGGTGGACGAGGAGTCCGTGCAAAAGCGGATCGTGGGCTTTCTGCAGAACACCAATCCTGAGTTGATCGAGCGGGTGGAGCTCTATCAGGGATCCAAGGCGCTCTTCGAGACTTACGGTATCGACGAGGAGATCCGCAAGGCGCTTCACCGCCGGGTCGATTTGCCGTCCGGGGGCTATCTGGTCTTCGACTACGCCGAGGCCATGACCGTGGTGGACGTGAACACCGGGCGTTACGTGGGCCGCAAGCAGCTCGAAGACACCATCACCAAGACCAACCTGGAGGCATGCCGCGAGGTCGTCCGGCAGTTGCGGGTACGGGACATCGGCGGAATCATCATCATCGACTTCATCGACATGGGGCGGCGGCAGAACCGCGAGCAGGTTCTGGAAACCCTCGAAGCCGAACTCGCCAAGGATCGCACCAAGACCTACGTGGTAGAGCTGTCACCGCTCGGACTGGTGGAGATGACCCGGCAGAACATCACCGACGGGTTGCGGGGCTTTCTCACCGAGACGTGCCCCACCTGTGACGGCGAGGGCGTGGTCGTGTCCGTGGACAGCCTGGCCATCGACGCCGAGCGCAGGCTGCGCGAGTTGGTCACCTCCTCCACGGCGGAGGCCTTCCTGGTCGAGGTGAACGCCGAGGTGGCGCTGGTCCTCGAAGAAGAAGGCAGGCTCGGGGCGCTCGAGGCGGACACGGGGAAGCACGTGGTGGCCGAGGGCGTCTCCTACCTGGAGCCCGGGGAGGTCCGCATGGCCGCCGAGGGCTCACGGCAGGTCATCGACCGCGCGGCTCTGCCGTTGGCTGAGGGTCAGGAGCTGACTCTGACCATCGAGGAGGTCCACGTCTACAACAGGAGAGACGGTGTGGGGCGCGTCGACGGTTATCCCGTTTGCGTTGCCGGAGCCGCAGATAGAGTGGGCAAGCGTGTCGAGGTCGTGGTCCAACGGGCCACGCGTAACTGCGCTGAGGCGAGACTTTCCACGCCGGGCGGCCGCCGGTAGTCCGAGCAGCCGGTCCCTGGTATACTCCCGGGTTTGCGGGCTCCGTGTGGGTGTCCCCTGGAATCCATCCGAGCGTTCATGATGGTGACGTGTGCGAGAGTGTCCGGCAGCGGGCGCGGCTCGATTGCTTTTAAGAGAGAGAGGAACCGATGTTCGCCGTTGTCAAGGTAGGTGGAAAGCAGTATCCGGTGAGGCCGGGTGAGAATTTGGTGGTCGATCGCCTCGAGATCGAACCGGGCAGTGTGGTCGAACTTCCCACGCTCCTGGTGTCCGATGATGAAGGCACGCGCCACGACGACGGCACGGTGACGGCAACGGTGGTCGAGCATTTCCGGGGACCCAAGATCTACATCCAGAAGCACAAGCCCAAGCGGGGTTACAAGAAGAAGATCGGCTTTCGGAGCGCACTTACCCGGCTCTCCGTCAATCAGATTTCCTAGAAGGGACCAGCGAGATGGCACATAAGAAAGGCGGCGGCAGTTCCCGCAACGGCCGCGACTCTAATGCTCAGCGGTTGGGTGTGAAGGCCTTCGGCGGTGAGCTCGTCACGGCCGGCTCCATTCTGGTGCGGCAGCGGGGTACCCGTTTTCGTCCCGGGCTCAATGTGGGCATCGGTTCCGATGACACCCTCTTCGCCAAGATCGACGGCACCGTCGACTTCTCCTCCTCCAAGGGCCGCCGTCTGATCAGTATCTTCCCCGAGTAACGCGCTCCGGCGCCGGCTGCCGCCATGTTTTACGATCGTTCGCGGATCTACGTGGCGGCCGGACGCGGGGGTAGCGGCTCGGTCTCGTTTCGCCGGGAAAAGCACGTGCCTCGCGGCGGACCCGACGGAGGCGACGGCGGCAGAGGCGGAGACGTTTGGCTGATCGCCGACGAAGGCCTGCGTGACCTAAGCCGCCTGCGCGGCCGCACCCATTACAAGGCCGGTTCCGGCCGGCACGGCGAGGGCGCCCGCAAGCAAGGGGCCACCGGCGAAAGCGTCGAGATCGCCGTTCCCCTTGGCACCCAGGTCCTGGGTGAGGACGATTCCCTGATCGCCGATATGATCGAACCCGGGCAGCGCGCCCTGGTCGCGCGTGGCGGCGAGGGGGGTCGGGGGAACAACCGTTTCGTCAACCCAGTGAGGCAGGCTCCCAAGTTCGCGGAGCTCGGAGAAGAGGGTGAGGCCCGCTGGATCACCCTCAGCCTCAAGCTGATGGCGGATGCCGGGCTGGCCGGCCTGCCCAACGCCGGCAAATCCTCTCTGCTACGGCGTCTTTCCAACGCGCGGCCGAAAGTGGCCGATTATCCTTTCACCACCATCGAGCCGCTGCTGGGCGTGGTCGAAGTCCCCGGCTCTGAGTTGCAGTTCACCCTGGCCGACGTTCCCGGACTGCTCGAAGGAGCGAGTGAGGGGGTGGGCCTGGGTCACGAGTTCCTGGCCCACTTGGAGCGCTGCCTGCTCATCCTGCACGTAGTGGACTTCACCGGCTATTACGGAGCCGATCCGCTGGACAACTTCCGGGCCATCCTTGCGGAATTGCAGGCGCATGTGGCCGAACTGGGCACCCGTCCTCAGTTGATCGTGTTGAACAAGATCGATGCCATCGACGCCGATACCCGGGAGGAGCGGCTGGCCGCCTTCGTGGCGGAGGTGGAGAGCCTGCGCCGGCAGGGCCACCCGGCCTTCGCCTGGACTCTGGACTATCAGGGCGAGGCGGAACCACCTCCCGTCACGGAGCTGATCTGGCCGGTTTCCGCGGCGACCGGAGAGGGCTTGGACCGGTTGAGGCAGATGGTGGGCCGGGTGCTCGAAGCCCGCAGGGGCGACCTGCTCGCGGCACAGGAGGGGGCAGTGGGGGTGCTGGCGGGGGACCGCTACGAAAGCGGCGTCGGCCTCTCGCCGGAGCCTTTGCCCTCGCCCGCGCCGACGCCTTCGACTCCGGTTTCTCCCGACCACGTGGTGTACCGGCCGGGGGCTTCAGCGACCTCTTTCCGGGTCGGCCGTGACGATGAGGGATTCTACGTTGAGGGAGAAGAGGTCGAACGGCTGGTGCGGCGCTTCGACCTCGAGAACCAGGAGGCGGCGCGCTATCTGGGGGAGAAGCTCGACAAACTCGGGGTGCGTGACCGCCTGCGACGCGAGGGTGCCCAACCAGGGGACGAGGTCCGTATCGGCGGCATCGTGTTCGAGTTCGAATAGGGTCGGAAGGGACGGGCGCAAGAGTGAGCCGCACTATCGTGGTCAAGGTTGGGTCGAGCACCCTGACGGACGAACAGGGGCGTTTCCGCCTGGGCCCGATGGCCGGGCGCACCGGCGAAATCGCCGGACTGCAACGGGCCGGCAACCGGATGCTGCTGGTTTCCTCGGGCGCGGTCAGCTCGGGTATGGGCGTGCTCAGGTTGGAGAGCCGTCCCGAAGAGATAGTCGACCTCCAAGCGGCCTCCGCGGTGGGGCAAGGCCGGCTCTACCACATGTACAGTCAGCTTTTCGGTTACGAGGACGTTGTGACCGCCCAGGTGCTGCTAACCGCCTTCGACATCAGCGCACGGGCGCAGTATCTGAACGCCCGCAACACGCTGTCGAGGCTCCTTGAGTGGCGGGTGGTGCCGATCATCAACGAAAACGACACCACTTCCACCGAAGAACTCTGTTTTGGCGACAATGACGCTCTGGCCGCTCAGGTCGCTTTACTGGTGAAGGCCGATCTGCTCATCCTGCTTACCGATACCGAAGGTCTCTTCACCGCCAATCCCCACCTGGACCCCGCAGCCGAGCGCGTCCCTCTGGTCGAGGATTTCGAAGCGCTCTCGGAGATCGACACCACCAGTCAAGGCCCTCTTGGGCGAGGCGGGATGCGTAGCAAAGTAAATTCGGCCCGCATGGCGGTGAGCGGAGGGGTAGAGACCGTGATCGCCCGGGGTACGCTTCCCGGCGTGGTCGGTGCAGTGGTGGACGGTAAGGACGTCGGCACCCGCTTCTTGGCCCAGGATCAAACTCTGGGCGCTTTCAAGCTGTGGTTGCTCTACGGCAAGTCGGTCAAGGGCCGGGTGGTGGTCGACCAGGGAGCGGCCAAAGCCATTCGGGACCGGAGCAGCCTGCTGCCGGTGGGTATCACCAGGGTAGAGGGGAATTTTGCCGCCGGGGACGGGGTGCTGGTGATCGACGAGAACGGCCGCGAACTGGCCAAGGGAATCGCCAGCCACTCGCACGACGAGCTAGACCGGGTCAAGGGTATGAGAAGCAGCTCGACCGCCCGGCTGATGGCTGAATCCACACCCGAGGCCATTCATCGAGATTATCTCGTCTTGATAGACTGAGCCCGGCTTTGTGGCGGTTTTGGTAAGCGCGGGATGGAGGGGGATTTGAAGAACACAGAGCTGGCAGAGCGACTTGCACGGGAGGCCGCCCAGGCCTCGCGCAAGCTGGCCCTCGCATCCTCCAAGCAGAAGGACCAGGCGCTCATCGAGATGGCCGAGGCCCTCGAACGCCGCTCGAGCGAGATCCTCAATGAGAACCAGGAAGACCTGGACGAGGGGCGCAGGAAGGGACTATCGAGTGCCCTGATCGACCGGCTGCTCCTTGACGAGGACCGCATAAAGGCAATCGCCGACAGTCTGCGTGATGTGGCGACCCTGCCCGATCCGATTGGCGAGGTGATTGGTGGCTGGCGGACTCCCGAGGGACTGGTCATCGAGAAGCGCAGAGTTCCGTTCGGCGTAGTGGCGGTCGTCTACGAGGCCCGGCCCAACGTGACGGTGGACGCCGCCGCCTTGTGCCTGAAGACAGGCAACGCCGTGATTCTGCGGGGGGGCAGCGACGCCTACCACTCTAACCGCATCCTCGCCGAAGTCATCATGGGAGCTTTGCTGGAAGCGGGCATGCCGGCGGAGGCCGTCCAGTTCGTGCCCAGCCGGGATCGTCAGGTGCTGGTCGAACTGTTGCAGTTATCCGAGTACGTCGATCTGGTGATCCCCCGCGGGGGCGAGCAGTTGAAGAACTTCCTGGTCGAGAACTCCAAGGTCCCCGTGATCTACGCCGCCGGCGGCAACTGCCATGTGTACGTCGACGCTTCGGCCGATCTGGCCGACGCCCAGGCGATCACCGTGAATGCGAAGGTCCAGCGTCCCGGGGTGTGCAACTCGGCCGAGACGCTCCTGGTGCACGAGTCCGTGGCCGGGGAGTTCCTACCCCGAGTGGCCGCCGATCTGCTGGACCGCGGGGTACGGTTGTATGCGGACGAGCGCAGCCGCGCGGCCCTGGCGGATCTGGCCGAACGGGTCGAGCCGGCGACTGAAGCCCACTACGCCACCGAGTTTCTCGGCATGGAGATGGCTATCCGGGTGGTGGACGGCATAGATCAGGCGATCGAGCACATCGCCGAGTACGGAACGGGACACTCCGAAGCCATTGTTACCAGCGACCTCGAGGCTTCGCGGCGATTCACCGAAGAGGTGGACGCGGCGGCCGTCTACGTCAACGCTTCCACCCGATTCACCGATGGCGCAGTGTTCGGCCTGGGGGCGGAAATCGGCATTTCCACCCAGAAGCTGCATGCCCGCGGACCGCTTGGGCTCAAGGAGCTCACGTCGACCAAGTACGTCATCCTGGGCCGAGGCCACATCCGCTAGCCAACCGGAGGGGATCGCACGTGGAGGAGTCACCGTCCGTTTCCCCGCCGCCAGGGCCCGAAACGGGGCTGGAACCGCTGGATCACCTGCGCGGCGTCGCCGGCCTACGCCTGGGAATCATGGGAGGCGCCTTCGACCCCATTCACCTGGGTCATCTGCGCACCGCCGAGGAAGCCAGGGAGCAGTTCGCTCTGGACGAGGTCGTCTTCATCCCCACAGGCAAGCCGCCGCACAAAGCCCGAACCCTCTCGCCCGCAGAGGCCCGCTACCTGATGGTCACGTTGGCCACCGCGTCCAACCCCCACTTCTGGGTCTCGCGTATCGAGATCGACCGGCCGGGGCTGGACTACACGGTCGACACCATGGTGCAGATCAGGGGGATGCTGCGCGCCGATGCGCACCTCTTTTTCGTTACAGGTGCTGACGCCGTGCTGGACATTCTCACCTGGAAGGAACCGGAGCGCCTCTTGGAGATCTGCACCCTGATCGCAGCAACGCGCCCGGGCTACGGCCTTGATCGCCTGCGGCAGGTCCTGGACGGCCTGCCTCATGCCGAAAAGGTCTTGGTGATGGAGATTCCCGCCCTGGCCATCTCTTCCAGCCTGATCCGCCTGCGCGCGGCCGAGGGCCGCGGGATGCGATACCTGGTGCCGGACGGCGTTGCTGCGTTTGCCGAGAAGGCCGTCCTCTACCGGGAGAGGGATGCGTCTGATGAATGATTCCGGCGGCGACCGGAACGGCGCAGTTTCACCGGAGCCTGAGGGACGGCGGGGATACCGGCGGCGCCAGTTGGCGCTGGACCGCGCGCACCGCCGGCGGCGCTTGGCCCGGCGGCTTTCGGTACTCGGAGTGGTCCTGCTGCTCGCCGCGGGAGTGTTCGCTGTGGTGTCTTCGCTCGATGATGAGCCGGAGGAAGTATCCGAAGTCTTGGCGGCGGAACCCGGTATGGTCCTCCTGCTGCTCACGGAGCCGGTCGAAGGCGCTCCTGAACAGGTTCAGGTCGCCGTCCTCTTGGGTGCCGGCACGGAACCCACCATGGTTCTGGGAATGCCGGGCAACACTCTCTTGGAAGGGCCCGAGGGCTTCGATCCTCTGGTCGAGTTGGTCCGCGATTACGGTCCCGAAGCCCTCGACTTTGGCGCCATGTTCCCCGACGGTCCCAGCGGGACCGTCTCCCTTCCCTGGAAGGACCTGCGCGAACTGTTGGTGACCGAGGAAGGCTCCGACCCCCTGCCTGAGTCCCTGGGTTCTGGTCCCAAGGCGGCCGAAGCGGCTGCGCAGGCCGTCGCCCGGATAGCGGCGATGAGCGGGGGAGACCGTCGCGGGCAGGTGGAAGATCTCCCCATTGAAGGAGATGCCGCGGAGTTTCTGGATGCCCTGGCGGCGCTTGCACCGGCGCCCGCGGTGGTCGGGGGTCTGCCGGGCAAAGAAGTGGAGGGCGTGGGATATGCCTACTACGAACCCGACCTCGGGGGGATTCAGCTTCTGCTGGGCGGGGAGTCCCGGGAGGGCCAGGTGGAGGTCGAGGTACAAAACGGCTCAGGCGTGGCGGGCATCGCCCAACGGGTGAGTAACGCGATCGCTCCCTTGAACTACTCCATGCTGCCGGCCAAGAACGCCGATGATTTCCCCAACGTGGGGGAAACCAAGATCGTGGCGGCACCGGGCGTCGTCAGCGATGCAGAGCGCATCCGTCAGGCCCTCGGCGCGGGCACCGTGGTTCCCCGTGAGAGCCTGCCCGCGAACCGGGTGGTGATCATCGTGGGCAAGGACATGCCTGTGGAGGGATTGCCGGCGGCCGACGAAGAGGCTTCGGAAGCGGGTTGATGGACCTCTCCCGGTACCGGCGGCAGATGCTCTATCCGGGATTGGGCGAGTCCGGTCAGGAGAAGTTGGCGCTGGGGCGGGTGGGCTTGATCGGCTGCGGCGCCCTGGGTTCGTTCGTGGCGGCCGAATTGGTGCGGGGCGGCGTGGGCTTTCTGCGGCTGGTCGACCGGGACTTCCCCGAGCTTTCCAACCTCCACCGGCAGATTCTCTACGACGAGCAGGACGTCTCAACGCGTACTCCCAAGGCCCTGGCCGCCGCGAGAAAGCTTCGGGCGGCCAATCACGAGGCCGAGATCGAACCGGTCGTGGAAGATCTGAACGCCTTCAGCATCGAGCGGTTCGCTCGGGGACTGGACGTGCTGGTGGACGCCACGGACAATTTTGCCACCCGTTTTGTGATCAACGATTACGCAGTCAGACAGGGGATTCCCTGGGTTCATGGGGGAGTGCTGGGTGCCTCCGGGGTCAGCCTCACCGTCGTGCCCGGCGACGGTCCCTGCTTTCGCTGTCTCTATCCCGAACCTCCCGCGCCGGGAAGCGTGGAAACCTGCGACACCGCGGGAGTGCTGACTCCGGCGGTCGGAGTCATCGGCAGCATCGAGGCGGCCGAGGTGATGAAGTTGCTGGCCGATCCCGGCTCCCGTAATCGGGGCCTGCTGACGGTCGACGTGTGGGACACCTACTTCGAGGTCGTCGAGATCGAGCGCCTCTCGGATTGTCCGGCCTGCGGCCGCCGGGAATTCACCTTCCTCGAGGCGGAGCGTGAGTTTCTGGTGGACGAGATCTGCGGTAGCGACGCGATTCAGATAGTTCCCCCGGGCGCATCCCCAATCAGCCTCTCCGCGCTCGCCGAGCGGCTTGCGCCGGTGGCTCGGGTTAGTTTGCAGGACCTCTATCTGGAAGCCGAGACCGAGGGCATCCAATTCACCATTTTCGCCGATGGCCGCGCTTTGGTGAGGGGAGCCGACAGCGCCGAAAGGGCCCGATCGGTCTACGATCGCTATATCGGCTCCTGACGTCCCCGGACCCTCCTGCTAGAATGAATCCGGACTCGTTCTCTCGGCTTTGTTGGGATTCCCTGCTTTGAATATCACCACCAAGAGTAAATATGCGGTGCGCGCGCTTGTGGAGTTGGCCCAGCGGCCGACGAATCAGCCTGTGCCCCTGGTCACGATCGCCGAAGCGCGGGGGATTCCCACCCAGTTCCTGGAGCAATTGTTCGCGGCCCTTCGCCGCGCCGGCATCCTCCAGTCCTTCCGCGGGGTGCATGGGGGTTACACCTTCAACCGTCCGGCGGAATCGGTGACGGTGCTCGAGATCGTGGAGACTCTGGACGGTCCCATCGAGCCGGCCACCTGCACCGGGGTGGAGCCCTGTGAGCGGCGGCCGATCTGCTCGGTGGGCGACGTGTGGCTCCAGGCGAAGCTGGCCGTCGAGGAGGTCCTCGAAGGGGTAACCATCGCCGAGTTGGCGCAGCGGGAGCAATCCCCGGATCAGGCCGGCATGTACTACATCTAATGCGCGCCGTCGCGCTATGGGAGGTAATTCACAGGTGAGTGAAGCGCAGGTCGAAGCCGACCAGCTAGTCCGTTCGTTGATCCGCGGGTTGGGATCGACCGTGGTTGCCCTTTCCGGCGGAGTTGATTCCTCGCTGGTGAGCGCGCTCGCAGTCCAGGAACTCGGGCCGGAGCAGGTCCTGGCGGTGACGGCGACCAGCGAGACCTACCTCGAGGAGGAACTCGAGCTGGCACGCAGCTTTGCGGAGTCACTCGGGGTGCGGCACCAGATCATTGAGACCGAGGAGCTTGAGCTCGAACAGTTCGCGCAAAATCCTCCCGATCGCTGCTACCACTGCAAGAAGGAGCTCTTCGCCCAACTGTGGATGCTGGCCCGAGAGGGCGGCTTCTCCGCGGTGATCGACGGGGCCAACAGCGACGACTCGCGCGACTTCCGGCCCGGACTGCGGGCTTCGGACGAACTGGGGGTTCGACATCCGCTGATGGAGGCGGGGTTGGGCAAAGAGGCCGTGCGCTCTCTTGCCCTGCGTCTGGGGCTCAACACCTGGTCCAAACCGGCGATGGCCTGTCTCTCCTCCCGCTTTCCCTACGGGGAGCGGATCACCCGGGAGAAGCTCGACATGGTGCGCGAAGCGGAGCGCTACCTCGCCGGCCATCGGTTCTCCCCCCTGCGTGTGCGACATCACGGCAGCACGGCGCGCATCGAGATCGACCAGGCGGACTTCCCCCGGCTGCTTGAGCCGGAACTTCGTCAGAGAGTGCTCGCTTACCTGGAACAATTGGGCTACACCTATATGACTCTGGATTTGGCGGGATTTCGCAGCGGCAGCATGAATGAAGTCCTCTCCGCGGAGGAGCGTGGCAATGGCGGATCGAATGTGGGCTAGCAGACAGGCGTCTAACTCTTGCGAATCGGGCTCCCGCGGGTCGGGCTCCTCGGGCGGATTGGACGGTTCGCGTTCGCTGATGGCCTTTGGTCTTGCCTCGGCGGCGGCCATCGCCCTCTACCTCACCGAAGGGGGCCGCAACGTCCGCAAGAGCCTGGCCGGCGACATCGCGGCCATCCGCGAGCGGGACCCCGCCGCCAACAGCCTCGCCGAGATCCTCTGCTGTTACTCGGGTTTTCACGCGATGGTGTTTCACCGGCTGGCGCACGCGCTGTGGTTGCGGGACGTCCCTCTGCTGCCGCGCCTGGTTTCGCAGATCAGCCGGTTCCTCACCGGCATCGAGATCCACCCGGGCGCCGTGATTGGTAATGGCCTCTTCATCGACCACGGGTCGGGAGTGGTCATCGGCGAGACCAGCGAGATCGGCAACAACGTGACCATCTACCAGGGAGTCACCCTGGGGGGAACCGGCAAAGAGTCCGGCAAGCGCCACCCGACCATCGAGGACAACGTGGTGGTCGGTACCGGGGCCAAGGTGTTGGGAGCGATCACTATCGGCAAGAACGCGAAGATCGGTGCCGGCAGCGTGGTCGTGCAGAACGTACCTGCCAACACCACTGTCGTGGGCAACCCCGGGCGGCCGGTGATGACCGACGGCACCCGGGTGGGCATCCCGGACATCGACTACCGCCATCTGCCCGACCCGGTTGCTGAAGCCATTCAATGCGTGGTTCGCCGGGTGGTCGAACTCGAGAACGAACTCGAGGAGTACTGTCCGCCCAAGCAGCGGAGGATGGAACGCAGCCGAGGCAAGCTGGACGAGCAGGTGGCCAACCTCACTGGGTTCAACCAAGGCCTGGGCATCTAGCTAAGCTCCCCGCCGGCCCCATGCGGTACCATGGTTGAGTGCCATTTAGCGAAAAAATCCCCCACTTGGCCGAGGGGCTGAACGAGCAGCAGGCAGCGGCCGTCTTCCATGAATCCGGACCGCTGCTGGTGCTGGCCGGGGCCGGCTCGGGCAAGACCCGCGTACTCACCCATCGAATCGCCCATCTGATCGATACGGGCCGCTTCGATCCGTATGAGATCCTGGCCATCACCTTCACGAACAAAGCCGCCGGAGAGATGAAGGAACGGCTGGCGGAGCTGGTCGGGCCTATCGCGCGGCGCATGTGGGTCTCGACTTTTCACGCCGCCTGCTCCCGGCTCCTCCGGCAGGAGGCGGAGCGTCTGGGCTTTCGCCCCGGCTTCACCATCTACGACTCGGACGATCAGGTGCGGTTGGTCAAGCACTGTCTCGAAGATCTGGGCTACGATGTCAAGCGCTTCCCTCCGCGGGGCATCCATGCCCGCATCTCGGAAGCCAAGAACAAGCTGATCGACGTCGACGAGTTCGTCCCCCCGGAAGTGCCCGAGAACGACTCGAGTTCGCGTTACCTGGAAGTCGCCGGTGAAGTCTACCGCCTCTACCAGAAGCGTCTGTACGAGCTGAATGCAATGGATTTTGACGACCTGCTGATGCGCACGGTCGACGTCCTGCGGCTCTTTCCCACCCGGCTCGAGCACTACCGGCAGACGTTTCGCCATGTGCTGGTCGACGAGTACCAGGACACCAACCGGGCGCAGTACACCCTGGTTCGGCTCCTGGCGGAGGAGCATCGGCAGATAACCGTGGTGGGCGACGACGATCAGTCGGTCTACTCCTGGCGTGGGGCCGACCTGCGCAACATACTCGAGTTCGAGCGGGACTTTCCCGACGCGAGCGTGATCAAGCTGGAGCAGAACTACCGTTCGACCACCACCATCCTGGAAGCCGCCAACGCCGTGGTCGCGCACAACCGTGACCGCAAGCCCAAGCACCTCTGGACCGACCGGGGCCAAGGGGAACAGATCGTGCTGCTCGAGTGCCGCGACGAGCACGAGGAGGCGCGGCTCGTGGCGGGGGAATTGCGGGCCCAACTGGACGCGGGGCGGGCGGCGGATGAGATGGCCGCCTTCTACCGGGTGAACGCACAGAGCCGGGTGTTGGAAGACATCCTGGTGCGCTACGGCATCCCCTATCAGGTGGTGGGGGGAACCAAGTTCTACGAACGCGCCGAGATCAAGGACGTCCTGGGCTATCTGCGGGTCGTGATCAACCCCGCTGACGACATCTCTTTTCAACGAATCGTCAACACCCCCAAGCGGGGGCTGGGAGCGGTGGCGGTGGGCCGACTGCAGCAACTGGCGGCGGCCGAGGGGATCTCCCTGCGGCAGGCGCTGGACCATCTGGATGCGGAGTCGGGGCTCACCCCGGGAGCTCTTCGCTCCCTCAGGGATCTTGGCCGGGCCTTCGAGCGCTGGGAGGCTCTGGCGCAGCGGCCTCCCGGGGAGCAGGCAGATTCGGCCGATGACGCTGGGCCCGTTTCGGAAGTCGTCTGCCTCGTGCTCGAGGAGAGCGGTCTACTCGACGCATATCGCAACGAGCGCACGATCGAAGCCGAGGGCCGCCTCGAAAACCTGCAGGAGTTCCTGGGGGTCGCGCGCGAATTCGACCGGCACACCGGCGGATCGCTGACCGATTTCCTGGCCGAGATCAGTCTCTTCACCGACCTCGACGCACTGGCCGACGGCCGGCCTCAGGTCACTCTCATGACGCTGCACAACGCCAAGGGGTTGGAGTTCCCGGTCGTGTTCTTGGTCGGCATGGAGGAGGGCGTGTTTCCACACTCACGCGCTCTGGACGAGCAGAACCTCGAAGAGGAGCGCCGCCTCTGCTATGTCGGCCTGACTCGGGCCATGGAGCGCCTTTTCGTTTCCTACGCCCGCGAGCGCACTCTCTACGGCGCCTCCAGTTACAGTCTACCCAGCCGTTTTCTCGACGAGATACCCGCGGCTCTGGTCGAGCACCGGCGAAGCCGCGGGGCGATGAGCGCGCGCAGACCCGGACTGGTCGGCGGTGCCGCCGGGAGCCGGTACGTGGGGAGTGGGGCCGCGAAGCCCCGAGCCAAGCCCTTGGCCCGGGAAGAGCGCGAAGTTTCCGGCTTTAGCGTGGGCGACCGGGTGCAGCATTCAAAGTTCGGCGAGGGCATGGTGCTCGGCGTCGAGTCCGGTGGCGTGGTGAAGGTCTTCTTCAACTCTCTGGGGGAGCAGAAAAACCTGTTGCTCGACTACGCGCCGCTGAAGAAGCTCTAGGCCCGCCCGCCGGCGGGCCTTCCCTCGGCGCAGATGGGGTCAAGTCGCCGGCCCTGGTCGGTTCCCTCCCGCACTCAGATACTCCCTTTCTCTGCAACCTATGTTGCATCTTTTTGATTATGCTCGTGATCTATGCACGGAGCTGTCCATTTGCCGTGCGCCGGGGTTGCCTATGACCACATAAATGGGCCATTTAGCAGCAAAGTGGGGCGGATGTGTTGCGAAATGGGGCGAAGTGGTAGTAGAGTGTGGCCATGCAACGGGTCGTGCTAGCTGGAACATTTGAACACACCATTGACGACAAGGGGCGGGTCACCTTGCCGGCAAAGTACCGTGGCCACTTCGAAGAGCTTGCCATCCTGGCCAGGATGCCCGGAAAAGAGCGGGCCGTGCGGGTCTACACCCGGGAAGGCTGGGAGGGCTTCGAGGAGCGCAACATCGAGCGCCTCGACGAGTTCAACAACGCCGAGGACCGCCGGCTTCAGCGGGCGATCTTCGCCAACCTTAGCCCGGTAAACCCCGACAAGCAGGGCCGGGTGCTGGTGCCGGCTTCGTTCGTCCAGGATTTGGGCCTGACCGGCAAGGTCCTGATCGTGGGTAACCGCACGCACCTCGAGATCTGGGATCCGGAGAGCTACGAGCAAGACTCCGGTTGGAGCGGGGAGGGCGACGATGGGACGTAGTGCTTTACAGACTGCCTTCGAAGCGGAGATGGCCATGGCTCACGTACCGGTGCTGACCCGCGAACTCATAGAGGTTCTGGCTCTGCGGCCGGACAGCCGGGTCGTCGATTGCACCTTCGGAGCGGGAGGCCACGCCCGGGCGATAGGCGAACGTCTCGGTCCGGATGGCCTGTTGCTGGCCTGCGACCGCGACCCCTTGGCCAAGGAGTACTTCGAAGAGGTCCGCGCGGAGATCGAGGCGGAGAGCCGCTTCTACCTAGGCAATTTCGCCGATACCCTGTACAACCTGTCCCGCACGCGGTTTCGGGCGACGCATATCTACTTCGATCTGGGCCTGAGCAGTATGCAGGTGGATACGCGTGAGCGCGGGTTTGCCTACAGCTATGACGCTCCCCTGGACATGCGGATGGACCCCGGTCTGCCGCTGACGGCGGCGGACATCCTCAATGAGTGGCCGGAAGAACGGCTTTCCCGGGTCTTTCGTGACTACGGGGAAGAGCGCTACGCCCGCCGCATCGCCCGTGCAGTGGTGCGGCATCGAGCACGCAAGCCTTTCGAGCGCACCGCCGAACTGGTTGACGTGGTCAAGGGAGCGGTGCCCGCGCCTGCCAGATTCGGGGCCCGCAACCCCGCCCGGCGCGTCTTTCAAGCTTTGCGGATCGCCGTGAACGAGGAACTGGAGAGTCTCCGCCGAGCCCTGCCGGACGCGCTCTCGCTGCTGGAGCCGGGCGGCGTCATCGCGGTGATCAGTTTCCACAGTCTGGAAGACCGGATCGTCAAGGAATTTTTCGCCGAGCAGGCGAAAGCCTGTGACTGTCCCCCCGACTTCCCGGTGTGTGTTTGCGGCCGGGAGCCCGTGATGGAGATCCTGACCTCGAAGCCTTTGACTCCGGGGGAGGAAGAGGTCGCCGTCAATCCACGGGCCAGTTCAGCAAAGCTGCGCGTGGCGAGGAAGCTCTGATGGGGGCTGCACCCGCGAGGGACACCGCCTACCTCGGTCTGTGGCGTGAGGCCTGGAGCCTTGATGAGCCCGGCAGTCCCCACCGTTCCGCCGTACCCGCTCCGGTTGCTCCCCGCAAGCGCGCGCAACCCAAGCCGAGCAGGCGGCAGGCCCCCGCGCCTATGGCGGCGCCCTCCCGGCCGCGCGAGCGCCGGCACTCCTCGAGCAAGCGCGGCCGCACCCACGATCGCCACGGCACACGCTCGGAGGCCCGGCCCCGAGCTGCCCGGCAGCGCGCTTCGCGTCCGGTCCGGCATCTGCTCCTGCCCGCGGTCTTCCTGGGAGCGTGGCTGGCGGTGGTCCTCGTGGCTCCCCTGGCTCTCAACGTGATGGGCATGCAGTCCGAGTGGCGCCTCGCTCAACTCGAGCAGCAGCACGACGACCTGGGGGCCGAGCGGGCTCAGCTCAAGACCCAGGTGGCCGCGCTCTCTTCGGCGCCGCGTATTCGCGAGGAGGCCGACCGTCTGGGACTGTCGTTGGCTCCCGAGGTGGACTATCTGATTCTGGCGGACAGCCCCGGGGGGGAAGTGGTCGCGTCGTTGGACCCAGGGAGTGGGAATGACTAGGTCGTTCTTGACCATGGAGGCTCCGGGAAGAGCATGAGCCGCCGTCGCATCAATCTGAGGCTTCTCAGCGCGACCGGTTTCTTCGTCATCGTCCTTCTCCTCCTTTTCGGGCGCGCGTTCGAGCTGCAGGTGGTCAATGGCGAGGAGTACCGTACCCGCGCGGCTTCACAGCACGTGCGTACCGTGGAAATCGCTCCCCGGCGAGGAGTCATTTACGACCGCAACGGCGCCGAACTCGCCGTATCGAAGCGAATGGCCACCGTCTACGCCACGCCCTACCTGGTCGAGGACGCGGCCGACGCCGCGGCGAAACTGGCACCGGTTCTGGGTCTGTCGGTGGAGGAAGTGAAGTCGAGCCTCAGCCGCCGCTCAGGATTCTCCTACGTGGCGCGGAAGGTCGACGTCGAGGTGGGCAAGCAGGTTGCCGAATTGGGCATCCGCGGCGTGGGCGTCTTTCCCGAAGAAAAGCGCGTTTACCCGAGGGGCGCCCTGGCACCGCAGGTTTTGGGCTATGTGGGAACCGACAACGTGGGGCTCGCGGGAGTGGAGCAGTACTACGATTCGGTGCTCGCCGGGGAAGGCGGACGCCGAGACGAGGTCCGGGATCCTTTCGGCAAGAGCCTCGAAGTGCTTCTGAACCAGGAGGGCGTCGAAGGGGGCAGTCTGGTTCTCACCTTGGACGAGGACATGCAGAACGCGGTCGAGCAGGTCCTGGTGGACTTAGTGGAGGAGTTCGAGGCCAAGCGGGCCAGTGCGCTCGTACTCCAGCCGAAGTCGGGAGAGGTGTTGGCCATGGCCAACGTACCCCTCTTCGACACCAACGACTTTGGCGAGGCGGACGCCGAGACGCGACGCAACGCCACCGTCACCGATCAGTTCGAACCGGGGTCCACCTTCAAGACCATCATCGTGGCGGCTGCTTTGGAGGAAGCTCTGGTGACACCCGACACCACCCTGGAAGTCGGGCCCTCGATCGACGTCGCCGACCGCACGATACACGAGGCCCACGACGTGCCCGCCGTCCGCAATCTGACCGTGACCGAGATCCTGGCCGAGTCGTCGAATGTGGGGGCGGTCATGCTGGGCCAGAGTGTGGGCAAGGAACGCCTGATCGAGATGATCCGACGTTTTGGCTTCGTAGCTCCCCTGGGCATCGACTACCCGGGTGAGGCCGCCGGCATGATGCTGAAAGAAGATGAGTGGTCGGGCTCCACCATCGGCAACGTCCCCATCGGGCACGGGGTCTCGGTTACCGCCCTGCAGCTGGCCACCGCCTACGCCACCATCGCCAACGGCGGCGTGCAGATACCGCCTCACCTGGTCAGGCAGGAGCAGCCTCCCGAGGGCCGCCGCGTGATCGCGACCGAGGTGGCGGATCAACTACGGCGAATGCTCGAGGTCGCGGTGACCGACGGGACCGGGGCGGCAGCCCGGGTCGAGGGTTATGTGGTGGCGGGAAAGACCGGAACCGCCCAGAAGGTGAGCGAGGATTCCCGCGGTTACGTGGAGGGCTCCTACGTCTCGTCCTTTGTCGGAATGGTTCCGGCGGAGGATCCCGAGCTGGTGATACTCGTGGTGGTCGACGATCCCACCACCGAGTACTACGGCTCCGTAGTGGCGGCTCCGGCCTTCTCCAAGATTGCCGATTTCGCCCTAAAACACCTGGAGATCGCGCCCTTCTCCGCGTCCGAAACAGATCGGGGGTAAAGGATTCTGCGGGCGGGAATACGGCCGCCCTATGCTAGAATCCGCTGCTGTGAAGCTCGCCGATCTATTCAGAGATGTGGGGGAGAACCGCATCATCGGCGATCCCCAGGTCGAGGTCAGCGCTCTCTCCTATAGGAGCGACCTCGCCGGCCCGGGGCACCTCTTCTTCTGCGTGCCCGGACTGGTGCACGACGGGCATGACTATGCCGAAGACGCCGTCTCGCGGGGGGCCTCGGCCATCTGCGTGGAAAGCGAATTGCCCTTGGCCGTGCCTCAAGTGCTGGTGCCTTCGGTTCGCCGGGTCATGGGGGCTGTGGCCTCGAGCCTCTACGAGCACCCCAGCGCCCGCCTTGCGACGGTGGGCATCACCGGCACCAACGGTAAGACCACCTCGACTTACCTGACCGCCTTCGTGTTGACCGACGCCGGGAGGAGGGCGGGTATGCTGGGCACGGTCGAGCGCCGCATTGGCGGGGTGAGTTTCCCTACCGAGCGCACTACCCCGGAAGCGGTCGACGTCCAACAGGACCTGGCCATGATGGTAGACGTGGGCGACCAGGCCGCGGTGATGGAGGTCTCTTCGCACGCGCTGGACCTCGGCCGGGTGCACGGCATCAGCTTCTCCGCGGTGGCATTCACCAACCTGACCCAAGATCACCTCGATTTCCACGGCGATCTGGAGAGCTATTTCGGGGCCAAGAGCCGGCTTTTCTTGGATCCGCAGTTCGCCCGCAACCGGCCGACCGCCGTCATCAACGTGGCAGATGCTTTCGGTCGAATCCTAGCGGAGAGATTGACCCCCGACCGGCTCTTGACCTTCTCCGCGCGTCGACCCCTCTCGGGCGAAGAAGAGGCGAAGGAGCCGGACGCGTGGGGCGATCGCGTGGATTTGAGCGTGCGCGATCTCACGATGACCGGTGAAGGCGCGCAGGGGACCTTGGTGGTTCGCGGCCGCGCCGCCGACATGGTGCGCCGCAACGAGGGCCGTCCTCTGCAGCGGGGCGAGGCGATCGAGAGGCCGTTCTCCACGCTGCTGGTGGGAGATTTCAATGTCTCGAACATCCTTACCTCCCTGGGCCTGGGTATCTCGTTGGGACTGGATCTCGAAGCCATGCTCGATTCGGTCAGTCGCTTTACCGGGGTGCCTGGGCGCATGGAGCGGGTGGAGGCGGGGCAGCCCTTCAGCGTGCTGGTCGACTACGCCCACACCCCGGATTCGGTTCTGAATGTGCTGGACGCGGCCCGGGCGGTTTCCGACGGACGCCTCATCGGTGTCCTGGGATGCGGCGGGGACCGGGACAGAACCAAGCGTCCTCACATGGGCCGAGCGCTCGAGGCGGGGTCCGACGTTGCCATAATCACCTCCGACAACCCGCGTTCCGAGGAGCCCGAGGACATTATCCGCGATGTGCTCCGCGGACTGGAGCGCCCCCAGGAAGCCATTGTCGAACCCGATCGGATGCTGGCCATCCGCCACGCCATCCGCGAAGCCGAGCGTGGCGACATCGTGCTGATTCTGGGCAAGGGACATGAGGGCGGCCAGCAGTTCCGCGATGGGACTATCCCCTTCGATGATCGCGACGTGGCCAGGGAGTGTCTGGCCGAGATGTATGGAGACGCGTCGTGATCGCACTGAGCGCCAAAGAAGCCGGCAGGGCCCTCGGCGCCCAGGAGCTCGCTGCTCCGGTTTCCCGGGTGACCATCGACAGCCGCCAGGTGCGAGAGGGGGACCTCTTCCTCGCTCTGGTCGGAGAGAACTTCGATGGCCACGACTTCTTGGAGGATGCCTTTCGCTCCGGGGCCGCAGGGGCTGTGGTTTCTTCTGCCAGACTCTCCGATTTCTTGGCGAGGGGTCTGGCTGCCGACCGACTCTATCCGGTGGAGGATACCGTCCGGGCCCTGGGTGCCCTGGCCGGCGAGGTGCGACGAAAAAGCGGCGCGCGGGTCATCGGCATCACGGGCAGCGTGGGAAAGACCACCACCAAGGACCTGATCGCCGGGATGGCGGCGCGCCGAGGCGCGGTGGTGGCCACAAGTGGCAACTACAACAACGAGATCGGCGTTCCGCTCACCCTCTTCGAGCTGACCGAGGGGACCCGGACGCTGGTCGTGGAGATGGGCATGCGCGGCCTGGGGGAGATTGCCGAGTTATCCGAGGTCGTGCGTCCGCACGTGGGGGTCGTTACCGGCGTGGCGCCCGTCCACCTCGAGCTTCTGGGAAGCCTGGAGGCGGTTGCGCAGGCCAAGACAGAGTTGTTGCACGCGCTTGCCCCTGGGGGCAAGCGCGTGCAACAACTCTGTCTTGGCCTGCGCAACCGCCTCCAG
>Ga0075525_10000256_pt1 | contig 20308 bp, 15 predicted proteins | sample NGEPertwo_FD_74795 | JGI IMG/M metagenome (GOLD analysis project Ga0075525, IMG submission 74795) | Arctic peat soil microbial communities from the Barrow Environmental Observatory site, Barrow, Alaska, USA - NGEE Permafrost154B-two | ecosystem: Environmental > Terrestrial > Soil > Wetlands >...
GGTGCTCATATACTCTTGAACTACCTTTAACTTTAATTCATCCGGAAAACAGTTTACTTTTGTCTTCATAATCCTGATTTTAGTTTACTTTTTCTGTAAACCTATTTCAGGACAAGACAGTCATATCAAATTTCTCTCATTCGCCCCATCACCCCCTCGCCCCTTCTCCTCTTCTCTCTTTCTCCCCTCAAAACCGATAACTCACCCCAATATTTGCCTGGAAATTGTAAGTATCACGTCCTGGTATCCAAAACTGGGAACGATCAACAGGAACTTGCTCGTAGTTGTATTCGTAATTAAGTGACCGGATTAATTCCAATTTGGCTGAGAAAAGAATATTTTGGTAGTTCCATTCTCCAAGAGCAGCGATATTAATGTCAACCCAATGCGCACGAATATCTTTTATGGTTATATAAAACATATTGTTGTTGTGTACATAACGTTCGATCTGGATTCCTAAACTTTTTAATCCTTTACCCCATGTTACTGTGGCCGTTTGCAAATTGCTTCCTGGACCAATCCCGGCTCCGATTAATTGTCCTTCATTTGTATAGCCTTGATAGATTGGTCTGTGAGCATACCAAACATATGGAAATGCTCGCATATAATTAGTCATATTGATCTCCAATTGAGTCAATTCAATATTTACCTGAATATAATTGCCACTTAGTGTATTTAGAGGAAATAGTTTTTTAAATCCCAAGACATAGGCACGTGTATGGTCCGGTTCGAGGGTAAAATCGCGCAAGTCATAAGCATGGTCTTCACGTCCATACTCAAAATAAAGTTCTGCATGTTCTTTTTGTAATAGCCAACGAATAAAAACGGAAAACAGCTGATCACCGGCAACGCTACTTTCACCAGTACCATAATTACTCTTCTTTTCCAATGCTGAAAAAATTGGAAAATAAGATACGAAGCTATTTCTCATATCTTGGTGGAGGATCATAAAACTACGAGTAAGACCCATAAAAAGCCCGGGAACCCATCGGGGTTGGTAAGTAAATACAATTCCGTTTAAATACCTCCAGTCCTTCTGTGTGTCAACATAAAGTTTAACCTCATTTACAACAAGATTGGTATCAGCACTAAAAAAACCGGAAGGATCTAATCGTCCGCCTATGATTTGTCCTTCAAAGGAGCCGATTGGTGTCCGGATTGGTTTTACGGTATTCAGTGTAAAATGGTTAAAGCCAGCTGCGCTGTTGGTCATTAACAATGAATTACGCATTCCTGGGCCCCACCAAAGATTTTCAGATGAGATTCCGGCCGAAACCGGACCGAAAGTCAGACGAATACTGCTTTGTCCCCAAATTGCTTTTTTATAGGGTTTGCCTGGAAAGTATTCGGGCAGGTCAATTATGCTTTTAAAATAGTAATATTCGACGAGTGCCTGGTCTGACTTGCCTTCCACAAATGTTTTGAAAGGTTTGTTCTCTGCGTAAACTACTTCGGGCCGTAATTGGATGCTCAATGGTCCAAATTTGGTGTAAACACCACCACTTACAATGGTTTGATAACCCCTCGCCGGAATCATTGCCCCATCGTTCAGACTATACGGATGGTGTGTATTAAACTGTTGTTGCCAGGTAAGTGGTAAGAGTTGTATGAATCCTTTTTTTCCTCCAAATAGGTAAGCCCCGTCAAATTTTGTTTTGCGTTCCTGGTCCAGGGTTTGTGTGGGGTCGAATGCGTTCTTTATTCTCAGTGCTTCAACAGGGAAAAATGGTCTTGCAGTAAAGGAAATCGAGGAATCCAACTGTCCCAGCAATTGCGCCCGCCGGTAATAATCTTCCAATACGGGTGTTCCAACAGGAATGGATTGCCCTTTTGAAAGTGCAGCCGATAAGCAAAAAGCCAGGAAAAATACTATTTTTATTCGTGTTGAAATTATCACAAATTTTGGGTTCAGGATTTGATGGGTGTTGATTTTCAAAACTCACAAACAGTAGTTTTAAAGTTTCAATGAATTTCAGAACCGGTAGCTAATTCCTAATTTTGTCTGAAAATTGTAGATATCTTTACTTGGTGCCCAAAAGTCGGTATCAAGCGGATCGGGGTTATAAAAGTGTTCGTAATTCATTGATCTTGTCAGCTCATTTTTGGCAGTGAACAGGAGATTTTTGTAGTCCCACTCAATTATTAAGGCCGCTCCGATATCGACCCAGTGTCCCCTGATATTTTTTACATCGTTGTAATGGAAGTCGTTGTTGTGAACATACCGCTCGAATTGCAAGCCGATCATTTTTAATGATTTTATCCAACTGATGCTGACTGATTGCATATCGCTTCCCGGACCGATTCCTGAGCCTAGCAGTTGCCCTCTGTTGGTATAACCATGGCCATTTGTAATATCGGGGTCAGCATAAAAGTAGATTGCACTGCGTTGGGTATTTGTACGGTTCTGTTCAAGTTGAGTCACTTCGAGATTGAACTGAATCAACTGATCAGGATGAGCTGTTAGCGGAAATAACTTTCGGAATCCGAAAATATAAGCCCGGGCATAATCGGGTTCCAGAATAAAATCCCTTAAATTGTAAGAGTGATCTTCGCGTCCGTATTCGAAGTAAATCTCTGCATGTTCTTTGGGTAATACCCAACGGATAAATGAAGACAGCAATTGATCACCTCCCTGGGGAATTTCGGTCCCTCCGTTGTTGTTCTTTTTGTTGGAAGGTGATATAACGGGGAAAGTACCCATATCTTCGTGGTAAATCATAAAACTTCTGGTAATTCCAAGAAAAAGTCCGGGAACCCACTTTGGACTATAGCTGATGATCATACCGTTCAGATAACGCCAGTCATTTCTTTTTGGTTGGTAAAACTTTCCGCCATTCCATGTCCTGTTTGTATCCGCGGGAAAGAATCCTGATCCATCAAGTCGGCCTGCAATAATTTGTGCTTCGAATGAGCCAATTGGTGTTCGTATGGGTTTTACGGTGTTCAGGGTATAGTGTTCAAAACCACCTGATGTGTTGGTCATTAACAATGAATTGCGCATCCCTGGTCCCCACCAGAGGTTCTCGTTGGATAAACCGACAGAAACAGGTCCGGCGGTAAGACGAATGCTGCTTTGTCCCCAGGAAAGCCGGTTATAGGGTTTATCTCCAAAGCGTTCCGGTAAGTCGATCCGATTGTGAAAATTGTGATATCCTGCCCATATTCTGTCGGATAGTTCCTCCGGGAAACCATCAAATTGCTTGTTTTCTGCATAGACATATTCGGGTCTGAGTTGTATGCTTAAGGGACCCAGTTTCGCAAAAATGCCGGCGCTGAACAAACTTTGGTAACCACGTGCCGGAATCATTTCTCCGTCATTCAGGCTATACGGATGGTGGGTATTGAACTGCTGTTCCCATGTAACGGGCAATAGTTTTACAACGCCAGTCTGTCCCAATAAAGTGAATATATTATTGAATTCGCTTCCTTTTTGATCGTCAAGCTTATTATAGGGGTCAAACCCATTTTTAAGCTGAAGGGCTGCTTCCGGGAAGAAGGGTCTTGATACAAATGAAATCGCAGCGTCAATTTGCCCCAGCAATTGAGCTCTCCTGTACGCATCTTCCAAAATGGGAGTACCAACGGGCAGGGATTGGCTCCTGGTCTGAATAGGAAAACTTAAAACGCCAATAAGGAATAAGAAATATAATTTATTCCGGATTTTCATGGTTGAATTTAATAGATTAATTATCTGCGAGTTAATCGGAGAATACTGATAATTGGAAGTTAATATCCAAAATAGTGTACAAGGGTATAGATTCGTACAATATCGGAATATTCGCTAAGATTAGTTGGATTTAAAAATCAGTTAATTGAACCATTTCTGCTAATCTTTTCCCCAAATTCGCTCTTAAGTGTCCGGTCTAAACCTTCGGCATATGTGAATGGTGCTTTAAAACCAGAACTATGCGCCTTGGAGGCATCTATTTGTGTGGTAGCGCAGAATTTTTTAATCCGGATGCTGCTGATGGGAAATTTTCTTCCGGTAATCCTGGCCATCAGATCAAATATAAATCCGCCTGACATCCCAATCCAATAAGGAAGGCGTAAAGATGGCAACTTCCTGTTTAGACTCTCTTCCGCCTGGAGTACGAGTTCATTCATGGTCAGATCGGGTTGATCGGTGTAATTTAAAACGCTTAATCCGGGTTTATTTGTCCCGATGCAGAATTTAATAAATGCAGCAACATTTCCCACATATGCCATCGATTTTCGATTTTCGCCTCTTCCAATCATTAAAAACCTCCCTGAAGCGATCTGACGAAGAAGATTATGGACATTCCCCTGATTCTTCTCTCCAAATGCTACGGATGGTCTTATGATTGTGAGCGACTTGTTTTCCGGATCTTTTAGTTGCCACTCACGCAACACTTTCTCTGCCTGCCATTTGCTTTTGCCATAATGGCTAAACGGATCTGGTGGAAACTGCTCGTCCGGGTTTTTATTATTTAGTCCGTAGACAGCTGCTGAACTTATGAAAATAATGCTGTAAATTCCCTGTTTATCCATTGCATCAAGTACATGGCGCGTTCCATTCACATTTACATCGTAATACAAAGAAATAGGCGAAACATCATCACGGTGTTCTGCTGCCAAAAGAATTACAGTATCTGTCGAAACTGGCAATGCATTTTCAAGGTTTTTTTCCCTTATATCCTGTATTGTAGTAATATCGTTGTATTTCTCACTAGGATTTTTGTCAATGTTATAACAATTCTCTTTTCCTATAAGCTCTATCAATCTTGTCCCGATAAATCCACTTGCACCTACTAAGGCTATTTGTTTCATTTATAAAGAAATTTATTATCTTCCATAATTTAGTTTCCTCAATATACTTTGATTGGTTTTTACCCTTTTTAAATCATAAAACCAGCCCCATTTATTGAAGTATTTTATCATATTCGCTGTGTGTATCAGAAGCATATCTCCTCTTTTATAGGATTCTTTCGCGTGATCATGAATAATAAATACCTCCGGGAAATATATTGTTTTGTATTTTTCATTGATCCTTCGGGTTAAATCGATATCCTCTGGATACATAAAGAACCGTTCATCGAACAATCCTACTTCCTTTACGGAAGCTGTCCGTAAAAACATGAAACACCCTGATAAATAAGGTACTTCCATTATTTTATCATAACCTGTAAATAGGAGCTGAAATTTTTCTTTTCTTTTCTTTAACAGGGATTGTGGCAGGAATCGTCTGAATATTAAATCAAATGGTGTTGGTATCAATTTGCATAAATACTGCATCTCTCCATCGGGCGAAAGAACCTTTGGCATAATCTGACCAACTTCAGGATGTTGTGTCATATATTCAACCAATGTACCAATAACATTTGGCAAAAAGGAAATATCTGAATTTATTACTAAATGAAATTCAGATTTATTCAGGATTTCTTTAATAGCCAGATTGTGACCTCTTCCATAGCCAATATTCTGACCTGTATAAAGATAGGTTACGCACTCTTCATTCAGCACATCTTTAAGTCTGTCATCCGGTGAATTGTCAATCAGCAGTAACTGAAAACTTACCTGAGATTGAATAAAACATTGGTAGACATGTTTTAATTCTTCAGGATCGGTTTTATAGAGGACAATACTTGCAGATACTTTCATTTCTCTCTTCGTGAAATATTCATAATGCGCTTGATAACGCCTTACTACTTGTTATTCAATGATTCTATGGAATCAATAATCTGATCAGTCTGATTTTTCCAGGAATAAACTTTTCTTGCCGAATCGATCTCACTTTCAGTTGGTTTTGGCAGATTTTCAATATTCTGAAGCAACGTGACTAATTCATTGATGTTGAAAGGCGAAAAATAATGAATGCCCAAATCGTTGAATTCAGCAAGTGCACCCTTGTTTGAAGAGAGTACCCTTGCTCCGGCACTGTAGGCTTCCAAAATTGGTAATCCAAACCCTTCATATAAAGAAGGCATCACAAAGGCCAAACAATTTTTATACAGGTATTGAATTTCATGATCCTCCAGAATACCCGCAAAGATTATATTCTCGTTTTTATTCTTTGGAAAGCTACTTTCACCTACCAATACAAGCTGATAAGGTGTATGACTACAGTTAAAGGCTTCAATGAGGAAAGAAATATTTTTCTGCCGTCTGAAATTGCCAACATATAAGAAATACTTTTCCTTCTGAATTTTTAAACGGTCGAAGACGTCAATGGTTGCCGATGCTTTTTCATTTAAATAATTGACCCCTTCTCCAATGACTATCGAATCGGTATTGAAATATTCCAATAAATCTCTCTTCGTGGTTTTGGAAACACTTATAACCAGGTTACTTGAACGAAGACCAGATTTGACGATACAATTTAGTAGAAATTTATTTAGAGAATTCCTAAATGTTGAAGTTGAAAAATAATTTGCAATCCGAAGGTACATCAAATCATGTACCGTTAATATCTGTTTCTTTTTTCTGGCTTTAAAGAAGATTCCGGAGTAGAATGTTGAATAATAAATGGAAAATTCCTGCCGGTATATGAAAATTGAGAATAGAAGATAATGGATTGGATTATAAGGCTTAAGTCTGGTCGAAATGATCTTGTAATTATTGATGTTCGAGTATTTGGCGTCTACTAAAACAATAATATTACTTCGGCCGTAATGCTCAATAAGTGCCTGAATAACTTCTTTGGTGTACCTGCTGATTCCGGTTGGCTTATCCGACAATAATCGTCCGTCAATTAATATTTTCTTCATTTAATATTTGATTGACGGTGTTATTTACTGAATAATTTGCCGGAAAAGGGTCTCCCATTTTTGTGCGATCACTTCAGGCAGAAATTTTTTAATGCTTTCTCGTCCATTAGTTCCGAATTGTCTTCTAAGTTCTGGGTCGGAACTAAGCATACTCACTTTTTCCGCCATCTGATCAACATTAAAACAATCAATCAGGTAACCATCCTTGTCGTTGTTTATAATATCCGAAGGGCCGGTTTCGCAATTAAAACTCACGATTGGCAAACCGCAGGCTTTTGCTTCCAGTAATACCATTGGAAGTGCTTCGGTACGCGATGTCATCAGATAAACAGATGCCTGAAGATATTGGTCAATAATTTGATTGGTTGGTGAAAGTATCTCTACGCGATCATTGAGTCCTGAAATTTCTACTCGCGAAATGATTTTCTTTTTCAGTGGTCCGTCACCAATGATCCGTAATTTCCAATCAGGGTAAGCAAGTTTTAATTTTTCAAATACATCCAATAAAAGATCATACCCTTTATTGTAATCCATTCTGCCAATGGCCAGTATTATTTTGTTGTCTAATTTTGCCGGTATATCAGGAACGAAGGAAACTGCATTAGGGATCACATAACTATTAGGATTCAACGTTTTCAATTTTGGCAAATCATGTTCAGTTAGTGATACCACTGCACTTAACCTGTGAAAAGACAATTTTCGAAGAAATGACCAAATATGTTTGGCAAATGTAAAGGAGTTATGCTGGCAACCTATTGTTTTCAGGTTTTTCCTATTCGGCATCATAGCCAGGATCAAACTCGGATAGGTCCCGATTCCAAGCAGAATGGTTGGGCTCGGGTAGTGCCTGAAATAACTATTTACTTTGAAGACAGATGCGACTTTATAAAGAGGATTAAATATGCTATCAAAATTAAAATTCAGGTATTCGACCGTAACTTTATCGTTGATCGTGAATATATTTGATGGATTGAAACGCGATAATGAAACGATGGTTACTTTGTTGTTATCGGCTGCAAGATGGTTGGCCAAATTAGCAGTAACCCTTTCGGCTCCTCCTCCGAAATGAATATCATAAACCAGAAAGACTATGTTCACTTTTGTTTGAATAGGTTTCTGTCGATTGCCTCTTTTCGTTAATGATATTAAGCATGAAAAGAATAAAAATCATTTCAAAACTGGGTACCAACAAAAACCGAACCCAGAGAATCAGTGTATAAAACAATATTGGAATGAAATATTCAATGTTCTCATACGATGTTACTTTATTAAAAATCGGCAACGTAATGATTGAAAAGAAGATAATCGTGATAATTCCATATTGGACAATGGCATCGAATAATTCATTGTGTGGCATAATCAACGATCCCTCCGTTGCTTTTATGAAATTAGTGACCGGACCATACCCTAACAGTACTTTTTCATCAAGAGGGGCGGCATAAATAGTTCCAATAACCAATGTATTAGCGATGAAACGTAGTTTATTGGAATCGTCGTTTATGGTCGCAATCCTGTTGATACTGGTATCATAAATTAATTTTGATTTTACATTGGCCGCATACCATAATGAAAAAAAAGTGATGAAAACGTAACTTAAGATAGCAATGCGTATCACATTTTGTTTCTGAATCCACGACTTGAAGTATTTTTTAAAATACCGGATAAGATAATAGAGTATGATACTGAAAACAAGAAGTCTGCTGAGCGTAAACAATGAAAGTATAATAACCAGCAATTTACCATGTTTGCTATTCAACAGATCTGAACAAAAGAAAAAGAGCAAGAGGTAAGCTGCTGACCAATTGATTTCATAGGCAAGCGATGGTCTTCCATCAGGAGACGAAAATACCAGGAATTGAATTAAAAATGAGAGTATGCAAAGAACATGAATATAATTCAGGTTGGCTTTCCGGATTGGTGTGAGATTGAAAAAAAGATAAGGAAGAATCAGCAGTCCGAATAAACAAAGATATGCATTTATGAATGAGGCTTGCAGGGTTCCTCTGACGAACATTGAAATGACAAAAAATCCTCCAATTATTACAGGCCAGAGTGTTTTCCGTTTAATCTCTTTTTTAATTAAAAGTGCAAAATAAGTAATGGCAAAGGACAAACCAAGTAGTACTCTGAATGGTTTTTGTAAACCTTCAAGATCCGGCAAAACAAAAAAAATCAGCATCATGCTAACGAATATCAGAAATCCTACATAGCCCGATTTGATCATTTTATTCCCCTTTGATTTTGCGATCCCGGTTATTTACCTGGAAAATTTCTTCACAAGAACGCCAAGTTGAATCAGAATAATTCTTAGCGCGTATTCCGTTTTTGAAATTAAATGATGGTTTACTCTCACTTTATACTTCTCTCTTTCAGCATCCGGAAGTGACGATATGCCCCCCCTTCTGAAATTTGCGATGGGCTTTTCAATAAAACTGAATTTCACCCCATTGTTTACATGCCTTAAAATCAGATCGTAATCGGCTGAATATTTGTATGATGAATTGTAGGTGCCAAAGGTATTATAAAACTTAAGCGGAATAAAACAAGTGGGATGCATGATCGTGTCTTCTTGCAGAATGCGGATTGAATTGCCAACCATCGAGTAGAATTCATTATCCTGAAAAATACGAAGCATTCCATAAATGACATGATCTGATCCTGTTATGCGGTATTGTTGAGCAATTTGAGTGAATATGTTCTCTTCATACCAGTCATCGGCATTAATAATCCCAATCAATTCCCCTTTTGCAATTCCTATTCCCTTATTCATAGCATCATAAATGCCATTATCAGGTTCGCTGATCCAATAAGATAGATATGATTCGTAATTTTTTATCAGTCCAACGGTACCATCCGTACTGCCACCATCAATTATAATGTATTCTTTGTTTTGGTATGGTTGTTGAATTACACTAAGAATCGTTTGTTCAATTGTTTTTACACCATTGTAAACAACTGTTATGATGCTTATAAGTGGTAATTCTTCATTTTTTGATTTCTGAAGTGAATCCTGTGTGTCAATGGCCTGTATCATTTAAGCAACCTTCCTATTTTTAACAGGGTTGAAAATATTTTGGTCATGACTCTTTCTGAGATTGTCTTTTTGAGGTTATGTACGCCAATGAAATAATTGATATTTTCAATCAGCCGGTACTTTGTTACAGGTTCATATGCATCGCCGGATGTTCCTGAAAAACCTGAAATTAATGGAATTGTATTGAATGAACGAAGTCCGGTTTGTGATAATCGTTCGTGAAAAACATGCTCAAGATATTGAAAATGTGGTTCATCAACTTCCTGATAGGCATCTATAAGGTTTTTGATATAGAGCCTCTTTTCTACTTTGTAAAAATAGGTTTCAATATGATCCCTGGAAATTTTATAGATCGTTTTTGGATAATAAATAAAGCTGCTTTTTTGGGAGGTGGCTGCCAGTATTTTATCCATGTTTTTTACAATTAGCCGCCCTGTCAATTTATAAAAGCAATCACATTGGCGTAATAATTCACTTTTATTCAGCGCATATTTAATGATTTCCCCTTCTCCAAAACCTTTTCCTTTTTGCTGAATATTTATGTAGCCTCCTTTAAATGATAGGATCTCCAGTTTTTTACCATTGTTGGAAGCTTTTTTTTTCAGGGGAGCGTAATCGTAGATAAAATCAGTGTTCTCGCAAAATACAATTTCCGAAATTGATTGATAATGGGTTATTGCATATTCGATGCTATCGGTATATTGCAAAAGTCGTTCATTAACATCAACAATTTTTGTGGACGGGACATTTAATTCCCTGATATCGATTGCTCCCGTTATCAGCAGTACCATCAAATTAACTTTATTTTAATATGATGTTTTTTGAAAACATAAAGCAGCAAAATAGTTATCAGGATTTCGGTAAGAGTTGCTACAACTGCAACACCTCTCGCCTGAAAGAATAGTACTGCTGGTACAATTAAAAGTAGACTGAAAATACCGCCGGCTCCCACTATTTTTACAAGATACCGTTTAAGTCCAAAAGTGATTAACAGATTTATTGCCAGGATACCGTTACAGATAGAAAAAAATGGAATAAAGCTGCTGATTCTTAATATGACAATCGTCTCGGCGAATTGTGTTATTCCAAATAGTAGTTTTACAATTAATGGAGCGAATAGGTACAATAAAATACCGGTAAAGAATGTTGCTATTGCTGCATACCTCAATACCTTGTTTCCAAAAAGAAGTGCACGCTCTTGTGATTCCTGATAATAAGTATTAATCCTTGGGAAAGTGACTTGTGAAACCGAAGAAAACAATGAAATGATTGCACGTATGATTTTTTCGGATGCTGAAAAAACACCAACCGCTACATCCGTCGAAAGGAATCCCAGAACGACCGTATTTGTAGTTGTATAAATGTTTGTTGCCAGGCTCGAAGCAAAAATATGCCAACCTTCATAAATTGTAGTTTGTATATCTGAAAGACGCGGAGAATAAAATTTAACCGTCTTTTGACTGAATATTAATATAGAACAGGCAATAGCAGAAAGCAATGTTCCTAAGGATTGTATCAGTAATGCCAGTACATAGTCTGACTTTAGTTTCACAAAAAGCAATGTGCATACAAGTACAAGAATCCTTGGAATTACATTGAACCAGGTGATGTATGACATCTTTTCGAGCCCCTGAAACAACCAGACCGGAAAAAGGACTGTTGAGAGTACTCCGGTAAATGCTATTATCAATAGCAGATTCATCTGCTGCAACTTGGGAATTACCATTAGCAGAACTGCAAACACAATAAAACTAGTGAAAGCGAAAAGTAATTTTGTAAATGTCGTCGACCAAAATACTTTGCTTAACGTTGTTTTGTCTTCCCGTGAACGAACAATTTCTTGTGTTGCCGAAGTGTTAAATCCAAAATCTGTCAGTAATATAAAGTAGGTTACAAATGCCTGGGCAAAGGCTATTTTACCAAAATTATCAGCTCCTAGTGTATGTGTAAGATAAGGAAGGAGCAGAAGGGGGATAATATAGTTAACATTTTGAAGGAGGAATAAATAGGAAAAATTTTTCCTTAAAACATGATCCATTTTACTGATTTGTTTTCAATACGATCCCTACTGAATATTCATTTGGTGATCCTGGCCTCTCCATTTATTCCTGGTTTGTACCATAAAGTCCTTTCCCAAAACCCAGACGGTTCCGATGATGAAACCAATAAAAGCAGAAATCGCCAATATCATAGGGCGGTTTGGACGCGATTTTTCAGGTGGAACTGAAACTGGTTTAATAATTGTAAATACCGGAGTCTCCTCTTTAACCTGTATTTTCGCTTGCTCTAGTTTTTTTGCCAATTCTGAATAGACACCTGTTACCAGCGTATATTCTCCATAAAGCCCTTCTTCCTCCGTTCTGGCAGTAGCTAAAGAGACATTTTTGTTACGATCGCGGAACGAAGCAAGTTGCTTTTGAGCTGCCTGGTAATTCTTTTTGGCTTCGTCATACCGTTGCTGAATGAACTCCTCATCAAGTTTAGCTTTTTCAATCTTAAATTCTGTGATGTACCTTTGCAAAAGTAACTGAGCATTTTGTACTAATTGCGCCGCGGCATAATCTTCAGGCAATGAGCAATTTAGAGTTACATATCCGTCTCCGTCATTTACAAATATACCAACTTTCTTTTCAATTATTTTTTGTACTTCAATCTGCTTTTCAGTAAGTTGATACAATGGATTGGCTGACGGTGAACTGAATCTATTTTTCTTCTCTCCTTTTATCATTTTAATGATTAATGACGGAAGACCAATCGTATATTTTACAAATGAATTAACTCGTCTTATTTTAGTATAGTAATCATATAAAGTTATTTGACTGTCCAGCTTTTCAAAATTGAGGGGAGTTTTCATCAACTCCAATTGAAATGGTACACTCGAAATGATACTTGAATAAGTTTTAGGTGATAATTCGGAGCCTGTTGCTGTGCTGAGATTAACTCCGGCCATTGCTGCCAGTCCCGAAAGTCCAGACATTGCTGAGAGGCCTCCTAATTTGGACTTCGGATCTGAGATTTGAGGTACCATTGTTGAAGATGCCGTGAACTCATTTGGAATAAGAATAGCCACAAAGAATCCGACTAAAATACCAAACAGAATTAACTTACCAATGATAATCCTGCCATCCCAGAATGTTCTTGCGAGATTTATAAAATCAACCTCTGTTTCCTGAGTTGGTTTGGGGCTTTTGGTGCTATCCGGGGTCATTTCAAGGAATTATAAATTGCGAATCGGAAATTTATGAATCGATATCGATTAGAAGGTTGTGTAATTAATACAGAACGCAGATGATGCAAATCCGGTAGAAAACGGAACGCTGATTATCGCTGATTTAATAAATCCGTTTAAATCCGCGATGGAACATCCGCGTCATCAGCGTTCCATCGTCCGCTAGATGCTTTTATCGTGTTACAATCACAAGTGTTGCGACGGCAGTAGCCACTGACGCGAGAGCCGATGCGATGGCTATCCACTTCATCGTATTGTCAGCTTTTTCAGCTTTTTTAGGAACGATAATTTCAGCCCCGGGGGTGATGCGCGGACTCCTTCTGAAAATAAAACCACGTGTTGAAGCTGTTGTGCCATTGGGGTAGATCACATAAGTTCTAGATTTCTTCGCCCGGTCATCGTACCCTCCGGCACGGTCAATGTATCTGCTAAGCGATATTCTCTTTTCGTAAGTCAACGCCAACGGATTCATCACATTCCCCGATACCTTTACGGTCTGCAGTTCACGTGGAATATTGATCACATCGCCGGGTTGTAACAACAGATCGATGCTGCTGCCTGGACTTGCGAGAATTTTTTCCAGCTCAATTCCGACAGGATATGTGCTTTTTAAGGTCAAAAGGGAATCTCTGAGTGCGGTATCCCTTTGCATCAGCTGTTTTTTCTTCTCCTTCTCAGCCTCCGAGAGGTTGTAGGTACGGGTTAATGTTGCCCCGCTGATAAATGCGCCGGGTATTAACCCTCCGGCTCTTTTAATCATATTTGATATCTTTTCGTTTTTATCAGAGATGGCGTAGGTTCCGGCATAGATCACTTCCCCCGTAATCATAACGGTTCCCTGGTCGCGGTAGCCTGGTGCCCGGCGTACATAGACCTCATCGAATGGCATCAATTTAAAGGCGGCATCGGTGGGTGAGAGTTTCAGGTCGCGAGTAAGGGCGAACTGGAAGATATCATTCATTTTGTCGGTCACTTTGGCTGCCTCTTCGTAGCTTAGCCTGCGTGACACCTCAACAACTGAGATGTCAGCCTGTTCGCGGAATCCCCCGGCTTTGAAGATCACATCCCCGAGCGTCATATTGTCCTGGTATTCCAAAGAATCGGGTTTCATGACTTCTCCCACGACCGTAACAGATCTTTTTTCGCGCATTTGAAAGATGGAACTGATCAGTACCTTATCTTCCCTGCGGAGTAAAATATCATTGCTCCCCTTCATTATCTCTTTAAGATCGAAGGAGATATTCTCGGGCGAGTTATCCTCTTTCATCCGGCTGATCAGTCCCCGGTTCATAAAGGCATCTTCGCGTAAACCATCTGCTTTTTTGATCAGGTCAGAGAGTTTCATTCCGGGGGTGAGCTCATAATTCCCGGGATGGAAGACTGATCCTTTAATGGCTACGCGGTTGCTGAAACGGTTCAGGATCGAGTCTGCATGGATCGAGTCACCGTTCTGTAAGGCGAACTTACTAAAATCGGTATCGGCAACCGTCCGTACTTCGCGTTCCCTGTCGTTATTGCGAATAACAGTTAACGACTGAGTGTATGCTTTATCACCGAATCCACCTGCAAACCGGATCAGATCAGAGATTGTTTCGGTAGTCTTGATCTCGAAGATCCCTTGTCGTTTGATCTCACCTGCAATCTCTACGCGTGTTTTATAGTTGGGAACGAAGATGATATCCTGTTCGCGCAGTTGTACATTGGCCGTTGGATCGGCATTGATCAGAAAGTCGTAAACGTCAATCGTCTTGAAGGTAACCCCATCGCGGATCAGTCTTATTTCGCGGAACGATCCGTTCTCGTTAGGTCCACCAGAAAGGTAAAGGGCGTTAAAGGCCGAAGCCGTTGAGGGGAGGGTATAGGTTCCGGGAGCATTGATCTCACCGATCACATTGATCTTGATCGAACGGACTGCACCGAGACTTACCTCAGCCCAGGTATTTGGGTACTCACCGGCCATGCCACTGTAGATGGCCATCAACCTGTTTTTAATCAATGACTGTCCTTTTTCGAAAGAGAGACCGGCAAGATAAACAGGTCCGACATCTGGAATTGTGATTGCCCCGTTTTTATCGATCGTGAGCTGGTACTTCGTTTGCGAGGCGCCCCATACATTAATGGAGATCTGGTCGCTGATACCGAGGATATAATCCCTTGGAATTGGGATGTTGACGGCCGGTTCAAAGGAAAGGTTCTGGGAATTAAAGAGCTGGTATCCGAATATTTTTTTTGTTTTTTCAGCGACTGTCACATGTGCCTTCGGAGAAGTATAGGCTTTTCTGTTGTTAGCCGAAGGATAATCAGATTTTGAGGACAATGTATCAGAAGGGTTCATCTGCAGTTGCTGAATCCTCATCGTGAGCTGGTCGATCTGGGTCTGGGTGGCTCCCTGAGCTTTTGCCAGCGCAATGGCCTGATCCTGCGTTAATCCCCGCGTCTTCATTTCCTGCATGATCCGTTGTATCTGGGCATCACTCAGGTTATTGACGTCTACCGAAGACGGGTTGGTCGGAATTTGTGCAAATGATTGGGTTGAAACGAACAGAACGAATTGAATCAACAAAAAGGTCAGCGTAAGAAATCTCATGTTTAAAAAAGATAATCAAAAAAAGGACTAGTGAAAATTAATTCTCAGATTAGTAATAAGATAATAATGTAAGTTGAAATTAATAATTGAATTTTTTACGATATGGATGAGCAGATTTTATAAATAACTACAAGGTGTTATTTAATGGCAAACCGGTATAAACAGATGTTTATACCGGTTTGCTTTAATGGTTTGAACTTCATAAATCTGATAGAATCACAACACACGGATTGATTTTTTTATTTGTGTTTATATCTTCAGTTATCGCTACCAAAGATTAAGTTTTTGAAAAAATGTCTGAAGTTTTGCCCCTTGAGGTACAGCCTTTCGTTGTGATTCTTTAAGCGCGTATTTTCTATTTTTTAACAGAATATAAGTCATTCCGGGCATAAGAAGTTGCTGATGCGGATCATTTTTTTTAATCAAATGCCTGCTATAGATAAAATAGGCGGGTGTCATAAATAGCGCACCACTAATAATTATAATGAATCCCATAAGTGGGATAATTCCGTAATGTTGTAAAGCAAAAACCGGAATTATAAAAAGGATATTGATCCCAATAATTGTGTACGTGGCCCTTTTGTGCGAAAAACCCAGGGTGAGTAATCGATGATGAAGGTGGTTTTTATCGGCAGTAAATGGTGATTTAAATTGCAGTAGCCTGATTATAAATACCCTGATTGTGTCAGCTAATGGATAAATAAGGATTCCAAAGGAAACTGCAGGAGCTGAAGCAATCGCAAAAGGTTGAGTCTGGTCAATATTAAATTCATTGAAGCGGATCACAATAATGGCCATTAAGGTTCCGAGAACAAGCGATCCTGTATCTCCCATGAAAACCTTATTTTCTTTTCCGTATAGATTATAATAGAAAAATCCCGCAATCGCTCCAACAAGGGCTATTGAGAGAATAGCATAATCGCTGTGCCCACTAATAAAAAACCAGCCACCGAAAACAATCGCAGCCAGCATGCTTAGACCGGCAGCTAAACCATCAATGCCATCCATTAGATTGAAAGCATTAATTATGACTATTATAACGAAAAACGTCAGAATAACACTTGGAATCATTCCAATGTCTCCAATACCAAGAAATCCATGAAGGTTAGTAAAACGTATTTTAGCCAGGAAGACGATAATCGCTGATGTAATTAATTGAGCAATAAGTTTTTTAATAGCAGATAATGTCAGAATGTCGTCTTTTAATCCGACAAAAAACATAAGAATTACGGCAGATAAAATATAGATCATTTCAGGCAATTCATCTCCGCTTAATCCAACGGTGGCCGCAAATACGAAACTGATGAAAATAGCGATTCCCCCTAAAGTAGGAATCGGATTTTTGGCAGCTGACCGTTCATTGGGATTATCCATAAGTTTCAATGAATGAGCTACTCTTATAACAATTGGCACTGCATAAAGTGAAATGCCGATGGCCAAAATAAAACTTGTTATTAAATATGGAAGATTCTGCATAAAGTCTGCATTGTTAATTTAGGTAATTCTTAGACTGCATTTATATGCTTTTAAATTAGAGAGTTGCGATTTTGTGGCAGACATTTTTTATTTTATTATTCAATAATAAATGATTTGAAATGTTTTGTCTTTATACAGCTTCGCCCTCTCAGTCACAACGATGTGACCTCCTACGGCTATGTCAACGAATTTAATCTGACCGAAACAAATAATCGTTCGCAGATCTTCATTTGTTTACTATTTTACAAAAGTACTTAATTTATCGAAATTGTCTATTGGTAGCTACACCAAAATAACAATAAATCCCAATCATTTCACTTAGACTTAAAAATCTGAGTTTGTCAAAATGCGCTGTTCCTATTGATTGATGTTATTTATTTTGAAATTTAAAGTTGCACTTTTAAATAGTTATGCTTAGCTGAAAAGCAGGCATAAATGTCGTCAATTTAGTGAACACTAATAAAGAATTTTTGTTTAAATTTCTTTCTGATTTGGCAGATGTATAAGTAATTCAAACAACTGTATTAAATTTTACAATGAACGTAATATGATTATGAAAACACAATTAGTTTAATTAATCAAATTGAATGATCTTTTCATATTTTATCCTCATTTGGTAATAAAAATTTGGTAGTGCAGAAAATAACAGCTGAAAAAAATTTATGATTTTTTCAGATTCGCAGGTGTTATGCGTTTGTATGGTTTTCAGATTGAGTATTTTTTGTTTGAATCTTTGCACTTTATATACTAAAAATGCAACCGACTAAAAATTTCATCTATTTGATTAAATAAATCATATTTTCCGCTATGCAAATTCTGTTATGTTGGGAAAATTTAACCGTTTCAAAGAACATATAAATACCTCTTCACATTTTAGCTTTCTTTGCTGACGCTTCTTCGTTATTACGAATTGTACGGCGTCAGGTTCTTTCCAGGCGCTTCAACAAGAACTGTATAGCCAAGTGGAGGAATTCTAAGCGCAACCTTATTTTTTCCCTTAAAATCGATTAGCTCACCGATTACACCACAGAGTGGCCCAGATATAATTTCAACCATTTGCCCAGGTTTTAAATGCTCAACTGTAATTTCAAGCTCAACTTCAACCTGTCCCAACATTCTTTTCAATAAGTCGATATCTGCATCGCGGATGATAGCCGCCTTCCCTTCAAAGAATACGTAGCTAACAACATTGTAGGTTTTAAGTACGACTTCATATTCTTTTCTGCTAATATAGACAAATACGTATCCGGAGATTAATGGCATTTCCACCCATTTTTTTCGATCGCTCCATTGTCTTAATTTTTTTTGTAGTGGAAGGTAAGATTCGATATTCTGTTCGGCCAAATCGGAATTGACTTTTTTTTCAGATCTTGATTTAACCCGGACAGCATACCAATTATAATTGAGTGTACTATTTTCCATTTTTTTCTAATGTGACGCAAAGGTAATGAATTTAGTTATATCACCGACTTAAATCTATTTCGAAGAATCTCTTATTATTAATATTGTAGGAAGGACTATTTGTTCAAACGGAATGAGTTCGCTGGTGTTTTCAATCCGATGAATAATTTTTTTTGCTGCCTGAAATCCCATTTGATATCCAGGTTGTTTCACAGTCGAAAGGGATGGTGTAACTACAGCACTGAATGGTTCGTCGCTAAATCCGATTAAGGCAACATCTTCCGGAACCTTCAAATTATTTTTCCGGCAATATTCAAGTGCACTTAATGCTGTCGTATCGTTACCGCAAAATACACCATCCGGTGGATTTGGGAGCTTCATCAATCGCGCGAAAGCCTGCATCCCCTCATCTTTGGTTAGGCCCGTCACCTCCAGGTATCCATCAATAAGTGGTAATTTGCTTTCGTTTAATGCTTTAATATATCCGTTTTTGCGGTCTTCGTAAATGTTTAACAATTCCGGTCCTGCAATATGGGCAATTCGCTTGCAACCCCTCTCAATCAGTTGTCTGGTGATTATATATCCTGAATTGAAGTCGTCAACTACAATTCGGTCGCTCTCGATCGTCGGGCAAAACCTGTCGAAAAATAGAATTGGGATATTTTTATCTGAAAACAATCTGAAATGTTTGTCTTCATTGGTTTGCATCGAAATCGAAATAATAATTCCATCAACACGATTATTAAATAAGGTCTGTACGCAGTTAATCTCTTTTAGAAGCAGATCATTTGACTGGGAGATAATCACATTAAAACCTTTAGTCCAAGCGTAATCTTCGATGCCACTAATAGCTGATGAGAAAAAATACCGGTCAATACGTGGGACCACTACTCCAATAGTATTGGTTTTATTACTCCTAAGGTTAGCGGCAAGAACATTTGGACGATAACCCATCTCAATTGCTTTTTTCTGAACCAATTGACGGGTTTTTTCACTGATCCGGCTGTTGTCGTTTAATGCCCGGGATACTGTTGATGCCGATATTTTAAGTTCTTGTGCAAGATGATGAATCGTAATTTCGGGATGCTTCTTCATTTCCTGATTTTAGGTTGCGGTAATCGATCCATTGTATTTTATTCAAGGTGCAAAAATGGGAAAATAATATGGACTGTCATTAGAAAAAGTTTATTTGTGCAATCGATTGCAAAATCGTTTCTAATGTATTATTTTTACAACTTCTATTTGAAGTGAATTGTTCAAAATGGAAAATTGAATGTTGGTGATTGTAAATTATAAATATAAATTAAAGCTATGAGTACTATATTTGATGAGCGTTTTGCAACGCATCCTCAGGATGCAAAGAGTTATGATACTGATCGTTTGCGTAAAGAATTCCTGATAGAGAATGTGATGGTTGAAGATCAGATACATCTCTCATATTCTCAGTATGACCGGTATATCGTAGGCGGTGCAGTTCCTGTAAAAGGAAATCTGACGCTCGAACCAATAGATCCGTTGAAAGCTGATTACTTTTGCGAAAGGCGGGAATTGGGAATCATCAATGTCGGAGGAAGCGGAGTTATTACAATCGATGGAGTAACTTACGAACTTGGGTTTAAGGAAGCTTTGTATGTTGGTCGTGGAAGTAAATCGGTTGTTTTTTCATCAGTTGAAGCTTCTGTCCCTGCCCGTTTTTATATTAATTCGGCACCTGCTCATAAAGAATATCCAACAAAAAAAGTGACATTGAAAGATGCTGAAGTTGTAGAAATGGGGACGATGGAACAATCGAACGCCCGGACAATTAATAAGTTATTGGTTAATTCTGTGGTTAAGACCTGCCAGTTGCAAATGGG
>Ga0075525_10000258_pt1 | contig 20272 bp, 21 predicted proteins | sample NGEPertwo_FD_74795 | JGI IMG/M metagenome (GOLD analysis project Ga0075525, IMG submission 74795) | Arctic peat soil microbial communities from the Barrow Environmental Observatory site, Barrow, Alaska, USA - NGEE Permafrost154B-two | ecosystem: Environmental > Terrestrial > Soil > Wetlands >...
TGCAAGCAGACGGGGCATTACGCCTTCGTAAGAACATCGGTTGCCTCGACGAGCAAGGAACCCTGCGCCCCCAAAACGGCGCTACGCAGCAAGCTGCGGGGTATTCTGCTTCGCAATAAAGAGGTTATGATTCCCCCACCCCCACATGTCTGAACAAAACCTGTTATATGCCACATTATTATTAATTGCCGCATTGAGTACTACTGTCATTGCTGCTATTGTCTGGCAGCGCCGTGAAAATCCCAGTGCGCGGGTATTATTATGGTTAACGGTGGCGATGGTCTGGTGGGACATGACCTACGCTTTTCATTGGATGGGGCTGGCTCAACCGGTAAATTTTTTCTGGCTGGACGCAACCTATCTCGGCGTTGTCATGGTTCCAACGTTGTTCTTAATTTTTATTCTCAATTTCACCAATCAAACACACTGGTTGAAACACCGTCTGGTATGGTTGCTGCTGCTGGAACCAATAGCAACCCTCATAGCTTTATGGACTGATCCATACCATAATCTCTTTTTTGGCGGTTTCAGACAGGCAGATTCAGGAGCAATCCTGAATGGCGGTCCGTTTTACTGGATCAATATAATTTATTCATTTAGTCTGATCTTAATCGGTTATTTAATTCTTCTCCTGAAATTCCGCAAAGAAACCGCGCTTTACAGACTGCAGGCAGGAACCATTTTGGCAGGGGCGACCTTCCCCTGGATATTTGTGACGATCGGGGTTGCCGGAATCAGTCCGTTCAAGAACCTGGATCTGACTCCGTTTGGTTTTACTTTTACAAGTATTGCATTTACGATCGGCTTGCTGCGCTACCGGCTGCTGGATATCATTCCACTGGCGCGTGACCTGCTGGTGGAAAACCTTCGAGACGGTATTTTGGTGCTTGATTCAAGTAATCGGATTGTTGATTTTAATCCAACCCTGGCAACAATTCTGAGACTTACATACGACCAGTTAATTGGAAAATCTATTGATGGTGTTTGTGAAGCCATGCCTGTATTGAAAGAAATTTGTCTGCAGGATTCTAACGGCACATTCGAAACTCACCTGTCTTTTCAAAATACAGTTACTTATTATGAAATTAATTCTTCCACCATCCAGGACAAACGCGCCAGTTTTATCGGGCGGTTGATTGAAATCCGTGATATCACAGATCTAAAAACTACAGAGTTAAAATTACGGGAAGCCAATAAACAATTGACTAACCAGGTTGATGAAATTGAAAAGTTAAGGCTACAAATGGAGGAAATGGCGATTCATGATTCTCTGACCGGTCTGTTTAATCGCCGGACTTTAGGTAATTTTCTCGAGCGGGAAATTGCACAAGCGGGCCGGTCATCTAAGCCGTTGGTAGTGGTCTTAATGGATATTGATCATTTCAAGAACATTAATGATGAATTTGGCCACCAGGCTGGTGACCGTGTTTTGATTGAATTAGGTCAATTAATCCTGGAGAATACCCGCCAGAGTGATTTTGCCTGTCGTTTTGGTGGTGAAGAATTTGTTATTGTTATACCGGAGATAGAAATTCCTGATGCTCTGCGCCGTATTGATCAACTGCGTGAAAGTGTAAGCCAACGAACGTTTATCTTTAGCCAAAAGAGAATGCAAATCACGCTCTCCGCCGGTATTGCAGTTTACCCCCAAAACGGGGAAACAACCGATACGCTTCTTTTTGCAGCCGACCAGGCCCTCTATGCTGCCAAGAATGCCGGCCGCAACCGCATGGTGATGCATAACAAAATTCTTCTCAACTGATACAATTTTAGACAGATTGGAACAGTTGGTATGGATATCAATCATGATAGAGTTCAAGATACCCTATACACAAACCGGCTAATCATTTCGGTCAAATTCCAGCATTCCATTGCCTGATCCACCCTGGTTGCAGACAGTTGCTGTAATCGATAATCTTCACCCTCGTGTTTAAGATACTCGGTCATCATGTAAACAGAATAATTTAAAACTAGTATTCAAAATGCAGCTTATTGGCAAATTGATTTATAATGCACTCCATTAACGTTATCTTGGAGGCAATTTTGCAGGTTTACCCCGATATTTTCCAATTGAAAATCCCCTTACCGGACAAACAATTGAACACGCTAAATGCTTATGTCATTAAATCTGAAGATGGTGCCATGTTGATCGATACCGGCTGGAATACTGACCAGGCATATGAGGCGTTACAATCACAATTAGCTGAGATTGACCTGACCATATCAGATTTGAAGTTTGTTGTGATCACCCATTTCCACCCGGACCATATCGGTTTGATTGACAGGTTGAGTAAGGATAGTCAAGCTGTCTTTATCCAGCACACTGCAGAACATAACCTTATCCAGCAGCGTCGTCATGAATCTAAAATGAACTTGAGTGAAATGGAAAACTGGTTGGTGTTGAATGGGATGCCCCCGCAATTAAATTCGGAATTGAATGATTTAACCGTATCAATTTTTAAGTTGGGAAACAATGGCTCAAAATATCAACTGGTAAGTGGTAAAGAAAAGGTCGCTTTTGGCAGGTTTAATTTTGAAATTGTTTGGACACCAGGTCACTCTCCCGGTATGATCTGCCTCTATGAAAAGGAACATGCTCTGCTCTTTAGTGCTGACCATGTATTGGCACATACAACACCGAATATCAGCCTGTTCATCGCTGAAGGTGGAAATCCGCTTGGCGATTATCTCGATTCACTCAATCGTGTGGCAAGCCTGCCTGTAAAACTCACCCTGCCTGCTCATGGAAATTTGATTTCAGATCTGATGACTCGTGTGAATGAAATTATTGCTCATCACGAAGCGCGCTTACAAGAAATGTTACAGGTTATGGATAAGCAAAGCATCAATGCTTATCAACTGGCAGCAGCCGTTTCCTGGTCAATGGATTGGCAGCAAATGCCGTCATTTCATAAGCGTTTTGCGCTTACGGAAACGCTGGCACATCTGGAACTGCTGCGAATTCGCGGACAACTGCTGCGAAAAAAGAGCAACGGTATCTTTGAATATCAAATCAAGGATTAACAACCGGATACACCAACATTGGGTAATTAACAAATTTTTATTTAATACCTTCAGTAATTTTTCCCAGACTGGATACAATTGCATCCGTCAGGTCACAGGCAATAATCATACTGATTAATATGGAAACACCAACCCAGATCTTCTTTCGCATTTTATACCCTTCTTACAAGTCTGTCCAAATTATTCAACCAATATCTTTAAATATAGCATGGTTAAAATATTGCAAATATTTCCGACCAGACCAGATCGGCAGAACAAATCACATGAATCCTGTACACGGAATACGTCAATATACCTGTCGCGATATATAATCAAACCATCATATAGGACCAGGCATTATTTATGGCTATCTCGGTTGTTATCTCGGATGACTTGTTGAACTTTTTAAAACAGCATTATGAACTCGATTGGTTTGGCTTACACGGCTATTACCACTGGGTACGGGTGCGTGAAAATGGTCTGCGTCTGGCACAGATCAATGGTGCCAATACAAAGGTGGTTGAACTTTTCGCCTTCACTCATGATATTCGCCGACTTTCTGACGGTGCTGACCCGCAGCATGGTCCTCGTGCCAGCCAATTTATCCGCAGTAACATGCTAAACCGATTGGATTTGACAAAAATTGAGCTGGATATTCTTTGTGAAGCCTGTGAAACTCATACCGGTGGAATTCGTCATCATGATCTGACCGTCCGAACTTGCTGGGATGCCGACCGGCTGGATCTGAAACGCGCAGGAATCACGCCCAATCCCATCCTGTTAACTACAGCGGAGGCACGCAGCCCCGCAATAATACATTGGGCAATGATGCGCAGCCTTGGGAAGAATGGTAATTCGTAACCCATTAACCAATTTTATTGCTTGTCAGCGGTAGCCACCGAAACCTTTCAGCCAATCCTCTCACCCGATAAAAATGTATAATATCCATGAAAACCAATAAACTTCTGGAGTATGAATATGAATGAAGGCAGCCCTGTCCAACCACCAGGTGGTTTTCTTAACCATGTGCGTTATTTTAACAAACGTTATTTAAATCGTCTGACAATTAAAATTGCACGCACAAATCACGGTCCTTTTGCAATCGTACAGCACAAAGGTAGGCGCAGTGGTAAGATCTTTGAAACTCCCATCATCGTACGATCCGTAAAGGATGGATTTGTTTTTGCACTGACTTATGGACCCAGGGTGGACTGGTATCAGAATATTCTAGCTTCCGGAAAATGTACGCTGATTCTTCACAGACGCGAATTTATGCTGGATTCCCCGCAAACCATAGCTTCGCGGAAAGGAATTGATTCCTTTCCCTTTCCGTTTAATGCCATACTAAAAGCATTGAAAAAGGAACATTTTTTTATCATGAGCATTGAAAACAAAACGTTTCGCAATAAATAATAGTGACACCAGATTATCGATTTTTTATCTGCGGTTGGTTTTTATCAGATTCAAGATGGCTTGCACGATTATTGAAAAGAATGTAAATGAATAAATAATCAGCCATCCGGTAATCTTAGGACCTTTACTTTCCGGTTCCGAATCTGCAGGGAATAAAGATGCTGTTGCAATTGGTGTTGCAGTTTCCATCGCTGCCGGCTTCGCAGTGGGAAACACTGTCTGGCTTAATCCGGAATTTAAGGGAGCAGTCTCGGTACCATAAGGTGCGGGAGACGTTGCAGTCACCTGGGCAGCCCGGATAATTAATTTTTCTCCAATATTAATAATGGCATTCTCATCCACAATCCCGTTTAGATTCAGAATATCATTAATCGTAACACCATAAGCCGTGGCTATACTCCATAACGTATCGCCTTCTTTAACGGTATGGACTATGGAACCATCCGGATTGGGAATGACAGTTTCAAGTGCGGCCAGCGGTAAAGAAGCATCCATTGCAGAATTCGAAATTTCTTTATTTACAGGATCGCCTGGCACGTCACTCTGGGCAAAGACGATACCTGGCCAAACAATCAGGAAACCAATCAAAAAAATGAAGAGATTTATTAGTCTGGACATGATCTTCATAAGGTTCATATGCCAAGTAATTCTAATGTATTAATTTTGTTCAACATAAGTTTAATATAATAGCAGCACTCAATTTTTCAAATATTAAAAAGAAGACGTGTTAACAACTCATATCCTGCTCTACAATTGTTCGGATAAATTTATTGTAACAAAACCTATTCCTTGCAACAATTTTGAACCTGTCTTCAGTGGATCTTTAAGGAAATATAATATTACAAAGCTGGAATCGGTCAAGAAGATAAAATCAACCTCAAATTAATGTGGGTTGGAAAATTTAGTAATTTCCATTTTTTATTAAACGCCAACCATAAACCCTTTACGATCTGTTAATCCAGTATCTAATTAAGTGTATATTATTTATCAATCAGAAATTAATGGTTCTCTAGCTGAAAAAAGGTACGAACATATGACGGACAAATCACAGGATTGGAAAAAAGGACGAGGTAAACTGGGCGTTCTGGCGCCTTTGGATGGATTTTGGCAGGCACAGGCAGAATCTGCCATGGGATCTGTGGTTTGTTCGCGTAAATTCGAAAAAGTATTATCCGGAAAATACATTCAGCTGACTGCCAATTGGCAATTTGGGGAAAAAAGTTACGTTGAAATTGCGATGATCGGGGTAAATGATCAGGGAGCAGTAGCTTTCTGGTCATTTACATCCGATGGTAAAAACTCTACAGGATTATTGGCAGATGTGACCGATATCCACCCACAGGCTATCGGGTTCGAAGCATTAATGGATGCCGGATTGGCACGCATGGCTTACTGGCCGGATGAATATAGCGGATTTTTTTGGGTAGTGGAGAATAAATCGAAAAAAGGCTGGAACCGTTTCGTTGAACACCATTATTTCAGGGTGATAACCGGGTATTGATTATCACACTTTAGTAAATGTTTATCATCGCATACCGCGCCGGGAAAACGCTCTTGCGTAGGTGCAGGCGATCCTGAAATTATTGTTAGGATTTCTCGCTAACCAAAGATTGCTTTTTAAATTTTTGATTCCTATTCTTCAAAACTTCTCCCCCAAATCTACCCAAATGGCCAGTTGACTTTCGCTTCCCCAACCCTGTAAAATTATTTTGGTGGTTTTTATAGTCACCAGGAGATTTAAATGTATGTCCATTGTTAACCTTTTTGCATCAACTGGAACCACAATCCTCGCGATCGGCGCTGGGGTGGAATTTACCTTGTCGGAGTGCGCCTGTTGATATTAATGCTATATGCAATAACAAACCGCGGTGTGCTCCTGACCGCGGTTTTTTTATTGCGATTGCGGGTCGGGTTTTATTTATCAGGGTAGTTACCCTGTTTCCGTTTATAATTTATCTTTTCTGGAGAAGTTTTTATGTCGATCTTACAAGCAAACCAGCTGGGTGTCTCATTTGGAGCTTTTGACCTGTTCAAAGGCATCTCGCTAAACATTCCGAATGATGCCAAAATTGGATTAATCGGTCCGAACGGTATCGGAAAAACAACTTTAATGTTAATTCTGGCTGGTATCAACACCCCTACAACCGGAAGTGTGTCATTCGCTAAATCCCGCCGTCTGGGTTATTTACGCCAGGAAGCAGTGGAAGCATTTGCACAACGCGATAATTCAGTTTATTCGGAAATGAAAACAATATTTGCCGATTTACAAATCCAACAGGAACAGCTGCACCAGATGGAATCTGAAATGGCAAATACCAACGGTGATCTGGATGTGTTACTGGAACGATATGGCCAGATGCAGGAAGCGTTTGAACATGCCGGTGGTTATGATTATGATTTATCAATCCAGAAGACACTTGAAGGGTTAGGTCTTGGTAAAGATTATTGGGATATGCCTCTTAATCACCTCAGCGGTGGTCAAAAAACCCGGGCGTTGCTGGCAAAACTGCTGCTTGAAAAACCGGAACTGTTGATGCTGGATGAACCGACCAATCACCTGGATATTGAAGCTGTAGAATGGCTGGAGACAACTTTGCGCGACTGGCAGGGAGCTGTTTTGATTGTCAGCCATGACCGCTATTTTCTGGATAATGCTGTCAACACCATTTGGGAAATGACCAGCAGCGGGATTGAGACATATAAAGGAAATTACAGTTCCTACCTTCTACAGCGGCAGGAACGCTGGGAATTTCTGGAACGAGTTTATAAAGAAGAAAAAGCCCGACTGCTTAAAGAGGTTGATTTTATTCAAAAAAACTGGGTGCGTGACAGTACTCACGCCCGCGCACTTGGTAGACTGAGGCAGTTATCACGGGACCTTGCCATCGTCGAAAATTTTGGGGTGATGGGTCTGCGCAGTGGCAAAAATTGGAGTGAGTTGGATTTGCATGTAGAACGCCGCATGGAAGTTATTGATGCTGTCAGGGCTGTAAACGCCATTACTATTCCCGGAAACCGTCCTTTGCAGATCAAGCCACGTTTCCATAATGTTCAACACAGCGGTAATCTTGTGCTGCAGGCGCAAACTGTTGAGATCGGTTACCCGGGCAACAGCCTGTTTACGGCTCAGGACCTGGAAGTTATGCGCGGCGATTGTGTCGTACTTTTAGGCCCAAACGGCAGCGGCAAGACCAGTTTCCTGAAAGTGCTGTTGGATGAAATTGAATTATTAAGCGGCAGCTTGAAGCTGGGTGCCAGCCTGAATATCGGATATTTCGCCCAGGCGCAGGAAAAATTAAAAGGTGACCAGAGTGTTCTTGATGAATTTTTGTCTCATAAAGAAGTGCAGTCAGAATCCGCCCGCAAGCATCTGGCATCCTACCTGTTCCGGGGAGAAGACGTATTCAAACCGATTAATGGGTTGAGTGGTGGTGAACGTGCCCGCCTTGCACTGGCAATCCTGACACTGGAAGGAGCAAACTTCCTGATACTGGATGAGCCTACCAACCACCTTGATATCCCGGCGCGTGAAGCCCTGCAGGATGTCCTGGAGGCGTATGAAGGTACCATCCTGCTGGTATCTCACGACCGCTATCTGATTGACCGTCTGGCAACCAGGGTATGGGAAATTCGGAACGAAAAACTGATCATTTTTAATGGGAATTATCGCGAATACATTCTCAGACGGCCGGCTGACGGCACTGCCAGTGCACCGGTTCGCAAGATGCTGCTGCAAAACGCCCCTATGGCACGCGATAACAGCAAAAAGACCCGACATCTCAGCCAGGCGTTGGAACAACTTGAGGAGCGTATCCGTGAGAAGGAAAAAGATATCCAGCAGTTATCCCGCGATCTGCAAAAGGCCGGCAGCAAAGGTGTCTTTGAACACATGCATGAACTCAGCAGCCAGATGGCACAGGCTGAAGCCAAACTGGATGACTTGTTAAAGGAATGGGAAAAACTGGTGGCTTAAAAAATAATCGCTTTCAAACCAAAAGTTTTGGGAGTTTACATCCTCATCCAATCTAACCAATACCAACCGATTTAACAATTCCCGGAAACTTTGGGTTTTGGGTATTAGTGTTACGTTATGATCCCCCAGGCAACAGCGATCCTCGACGGACTATTTTTCCGGTATTCTGAAATGGTTCTTTTTGAATGAATCCCAACTCTATAACTGACAATTAAACGATGTTTATTTTATTTAGCCAAAATCAAAATTTTTCTTATCAATTTATATATGATCTATTAAATCAATCGTGCTTTTAAGGATTTCCAATCTAATAAGAGTTGTCAGGTAACCAATTCCAAAACAGGCAACCAAACCGGAAATAATATAAACGGAGCGTCCGGATAATTTGTCAAGCAGACCAAGCGCTATGAAAGCCAGGAATGAAAAAAGAAATATTGACCCAATTAGAACTGTATCTCGCTGCATGGCTGTTCTTCGAATAACAAGTATTGCTCTATAACTTTCACCTTTTTTAGATTCCATACTACTCTACTCCGTCCGTCATTAAAGAAATGAAATTATTGAGATAGAAACGTGAAAAATCTGAATCAATTATCCATTATTCCTATTTCAGATTCAACCGGTCTTTTCTGCTTATTGGAAACAATTATCATTTCTACAATTATTTATCATAAAGCAATAATTTATATAATCGCTTTTAACCTAATATGTACAAAATGATCTTGTAGCGCCCGATAAAAAAGTAATTTTCCAAACAACTGTACTCAAGTACGATGTTACCACTGGATCTCAAGCATTAAAATCCGGCTGTGGGTCGATGCCTGAATCTTAATTTCCTTTTATGATGAGATTATTCCTATAACCAGTCAAGACATGAAAGGATTTAAATGAAAATCTTCCAAAGAAAGACCACATTTCTTATTCTTTGCGGTTTGATCAGTGTAATGCTGCTCAGTGCCTGCACCGGTGGAAATACGGTCGAATCAGTTAGCAATACTACCAGGACAGTGACTCAAATATCAACCGATGAGAACGAACCAGGTGTGCAAGATACAGAGAATAACGATGTACTGAGTGAATATGCCAAAAGCAAAACAACCGATCCCGATTATGCTATTGTTTTTCCACAGGATAAAGTAAATGAAATTACTATCACCATCAGCGAAGAAAATTGGGCTGCCATGATGGCTGATATGGAAGAAAATTACGGCGAAGCGGGCAGTAACAACCAGAATATGCCGGGAGCAGTACCGCCTGACGGGCCAGCTGCACCTTCGGATCGTCAGAATTTGGCGCTAGGTGCCGGCGCAGCGGGCATGGGAAATACCGGAGATGATGACAGTAACCCGATCTGGGTGACAGCCACCATACAATTCGGGGATGATACCTGGGAATATGTTGGTATGCGTTTCAAAGGAAATTCCTCTTTGAAAAGTAGTTGGAGCAGCGGGAGTTTTAAGCTGCCATTCAAACTTGATTTTGATGAGTTTGAGAGTGAATACCCTGAAATTGAAAATCAGCGTTTTTATGGGTTCAAACAATTGAGCTTTTCCAGCAATTTCTCGGACAGCTCTTATTTACGGGAGAAAGTAACCGCGGACATATTCCGGGATGCCGGTGTTCCCAGCGCGCAAACCGCATTTTATGCAGTTTATCTTGATACCGGCAGCACCATTGAATTTATGGGCTTATATACAGCAGTTGAGGTCATTGATGATACTGTCATTGAAACGCAGTTTTCTGATGATAGCGGCAATGTATATAAACCTGAAGGAAGATGTGCAACCCTCGCTGCAGGAACCTATGATGAGGCCTGTTACGATAAAGAAACCAACCAGGATGAAGTCGATTATACCGACCTGACCTCCCTGGTGAAAATATTGAATTCAGATCTGCGCCTGAGTGATTCAACCGCCTGGCGAGCCGAACTGGAAAATATTTTAAATGTAAATGAATTCATTAATTACCTGGCAGTTAATACGCTAGTCCAAAACTGGGATACCTACGGCGTAATGACGCATAATTATTACCTCTACACAGACCCCGAAAGCGGACAGGTTAATTGGATTCCCTGGGATAACAATATGTCCTTACAAAGCAGCCCGGGAGGGAATGGCGGTGCAGCGCCCGCAGGTAGAAATGGCGGTGCCGCCAATCCGCAACGCCCTGGCGGTCAGGGACAATCAGCTCCATCCATTTCGCTGGATGAAATCGGTGAAAACTGGCCGATGATCCGCAATCTTTTGGATGATGAAGTCTATGCGCAAGATTATGCCCTGGCGGTTGAAAATGTAATCACCACTGTGTTCACCCTGGAAAAAATGTCAGCCGTATATGATAACTATGCTGACTTAATTAAAGCGTATGTCAGCGAGGAAACCTCTGATGCAGGTATCTCCAGATTTACCGACGCCATAACAACTTTAAAACAACATGCAGCAGAACGCGTAACCTTGGCAAATGAATATCTAACCGGGCTGGATTAATTCAATGGAAAATTAATGGCTTTTTGAAAGATAACAAATCAAAAAATACTTCTCTGAAGAAGAGCAGTATTTTTTATATTTAATTTGTTCCTATTTTATTCCTTCAAGCAAATCTGATTGCACTTTACTTATCCTGCACAATTCCTTCACGCCAGGCAAAAACAGCAGCCTGGGTTCGGTCATTAAGGTTCAGTTTACTCAGAATGGCGCTGACATGTGACTTGACCGTACGTTCGGTAATGAATAAGGTTTCCGCTATGGTTGCATTTGAAAAACCCTTTGCAATCAATTGCAGCACTTCCTGCTCGCGGTCCGTTAATACTTCAAAAGGATTGGGGGCATCAAAATTTTCACCGCGCATTTCTTTCATGATGCGGGTTGCCACACGAGAATCAATGATTGCCTGCCCTTTGGCTGCAGAGAAGATGGCGGCAACCAGCTTTTCCGGTTCGATGGTCTTAAGCAGATAGGACAATGCACCTGCTTTAATGGCCGGGAAGATATGGGTATCTTCATGGAAAGAGGTAAGAATGATCACTTCGGATTTTGGACTTACTTTTCTTACCCTGTAAGTGGCTTCGATACCATCCATATTTTCAATTATTCCTGCCGGAGATTCCATTACCAGATCCATCAGGACAACGTCCGGCTGCAGTTTTTCAGCTAATTCAACCCCTTTTAATCCAGAGTCAGCTTCTCCAACCACTTCGATCCCTTCCTGAGTCTCCAGATAACTACGTACACCATCGCGAACTATGGCATGGTCGTCCACCAGGAGAACTTTTATAGGAAAATTACTCGTTTTCATCCTGATCACCTTGCTTCTCCTGCAGCGGAATGGTTATTCTTATTTTCGTACCATTGGAAGAACTACTCAATACTAACTGACCACCACAGGATTCAGCTCTTTCCCGCATTGAATTAAGTCCGATTCCGCGTTTCACATCCTGAAGATTAAACCCGGAGCCGTTATAATGGATAACCAATTCCATTTGACGTCCGGAAAATTTCATCGATACACTGATAGCCGTTGCATTACTGTGCCTGGCAATATTAGAAAGAGCTTCTTGAAATATACGATAAACTGATTTTTCAACCTCCGGAGGTAAGTCCCCTGCGCCTTCCTGTTCCAGTACGGTAGCGATATGTGTCTGTCGTTTCCAATCTTTCAGGTACGCTTGAATAGACTCAATCAATGGCGTATCGGTTAGTTCAAGCGGTCGTAACGTGCGAATAAGATCACTTAATTCATCCTGCGCCTGTTGAGATAAATTTCGGGTGACTTCCAGTCTCTCATAAGCCTGATCCGGGTGTTTTTTCCAAAGCACTGCAACCGCAGCCAGAGTCATATTGACCGCAATAAGCTGCTGTTTAACACTGTCGTGCAAATCACGCGCCAGGCGGTTACGTTCTTCAAGCATGGCCAGCTGTTCCTTGCTTTGCAGTAAATTTTCAAAACCATCTGCCATCAGATCTAAGTCACGTGTCAATTGACCAACCTCGTCCAATTGCTGTTCATTGATACGGGCTGAAAAATCTCCGGCTCCCCAGCGTTCTGCAATTTTGGTCACAAGGTCCAGCCGTTTTGTGATACTGCGGGCGCTGAGAAATCCGAACAGGAAACCCACTATAGCCGAAACCAGCAGTAGCACCGGAATACGGGGATAAAAAACCTCAAAAGAATGTCTCAGGATTTCAATGAAAGAAGGGGAATATATCTGCATGTAGATAAGCCCCTCAAGTTGAAATCGCTCAATTAAGGGAACTGCCAGGTAGAGCGTTTGTGTATTTTCATATAAATATTTTGTTCCTGAAAACAATTCCTGGTCGAGCACATCGGTCAGAAAACCGGCTTCATCGTCACTAAGAAAATCAAAAACATTTTCACCGATCTGAAATTGTTCCAGCCGGTTGGTTGCCTGAATAAACCCATTTTCATCCGTGATGGTAATAGTGCTCTTACTGGTAGAGTAGGTTGATTCAAGGGTTGGTACAGTATTATCCAAACGGGGAGCTGGAGTGAGTTCTTGATTTTGAATGATAGCCGGTGGAATTTTATCCGGTGGTATGGGACGATTCCTGAAGGGAAAGCGCTGATCGATATAACGCTGCAACCCGTTCTGGTTAATTTCATCCTGCCTTAAAAAAGGAGGCAGGTTGCGGCCTTCCTGCAAACTCAGCTGAAAAAGAGAATTGGCAAAGTTTTCGCTCTGGAAGGCCTTTCGGGTAGAAGCGACAGTAAGGATTAACTCTGTTGTGAAGAATACACACAGGGTAATTAACATATAGGTGGCTGTTAATTTCCAGCGAATTTGCCGAAAAGGGGACCATTTATTTTTATTCATTAATCTGAGTATACCTTTTTTCTTCAACGGAATATAAATTTTTTCATTTTATAAAATTGATTAGCATCACTACAAAATGAGGCTGGCAGGTATATTTTTTGCAGGCATTCACCTACAAATATTCTCCTGACCTGATTATATAAAAAATGCAAATTTTCGCTTTAAGTAATTTTATCCCTGCCACAATAGTTTTTCATGGCGCTGAGGGTCAATCTTATATCGTCCTCAAGTACGATATTTATCACCGGAATTGGTCGCTAAGATCAAGCTGCAGGTCGATGTCATTATTGTTATTATCAGCTATTCTTTAGGCAGGAAAGACAGGAGACAGACATGATCATGATTGATGTATTGCCACAGATTAACACAACCCTCAATGATAAACCGGCATCAGATTTGGTTAGGCTCACTGATTGGGAGAATCTAATAATCAATATGCCGCGGATTGATCTCGATCAGCTGCAGGCGTATTCCTTAATGCGCCGTTTTGACAAAAAATATCTGGTAACGGAAAAAGCATTGTTAAGCATTATGGCTGAGATCATTTCTTCCTATTCAGTTCTAGAAGTTAAAAAGACCTGTTTGAATCCTTATATCACGACCTATTATGACTCACCTGATTTCAAGTTTTACCACCAGCATCACAGCGGTATGCGAAAACGGGTGAAAATCCGGACAAGAACTTACCTTTCCAGTGATCAATCCTATCTCGAAATAAAGCGAAAAGGATTCGCCAACCAGATCGTGAAAGAAAGGATTGCAATTGATTCTGCTGATTTAAGCAGATGCGATTGTTTATCAGGATTCTTTGATCAATACTGCCCCCTTCCGGAAGAAATGCTGGAAGCCAAGCTTCACAACCATTTCACGCGAATCACGCTGGCAAATCGCTTTTTCATAGAACGAGTGACGATTGATCTGGGTCTGACTTTTTGCAATGAACGCAGGGAAATCGTAATTCCCGGTGTGGCGGTGGTAGAGGTAAAACAAGAAAAACAGCACACCAAAACCGCTCTGGTAAACGCCCTGCACAAAGCGCATTTGAACCCGCAAAATTTCAGCAAGTACTGTATCGGGGTCGCTCTATTGGAGACTCAAGTAAAACACAATCGTTTTAAAAAGAATTTAATCCAGTTGGAAAAACTGTTGCCTGAAAGGAATTATTTCTATGGAATCGCTTGAATTTATTATCGCAGTTGCCTTCAATTTTTTGTCAGCGCTAATTATTGTCCGCTTTATTTATTACCCGGTTAAACAAAGCCGGCAGTATGTATTCACTTTTCTGGCTTTCAACACCATGATCTTTTTTGTTTTGGGTTTTTCAAGCCAGATAGAACTGGGTGTCGGTATCGGGTTTGGCCTTTTTGCTATTTTCTCTATCCTGCGTTACCGCACCAACCCAATCCCGATTCGTGAAATGACGTATCTTTTTGTAATAACGGCATTGCCGGTGATGAATTCAATATTCTTTACCCAGGGTATTCAGATTGAAATTGTCCTGGCGAATATTTTCGTAATCATCGTGTTAGCCGTATTAGAGAAACAATGGGGTTTTCATTATCAGGCGAATAAGAATATCGTCTATGAAAATATCGAACTGGTGCAACCGGATCGTTACAATGACCTTTTAAGCGATTTAAAGCAACGTACCGGCCTGAATATCAGCCGATTTGAAATCGGAAAAATCAATTTTCTAAATGACACTGCCCAGATAAAGATATATTTTGAAGATCCGACAGGATATTTTGTAGATGAAATGCAAAATGTATTAGCGTTGGACGATGATGAATAAAAGCGCTGCCATGCCTGGTTACACATCCGCTTTCGATAAATCAAAACAACTTGAATCGAATATCCTGCCAGCAAACCGCGATTACATGCCATTCTATGATATGCCAAAATTTCTGCACCCGACCAGGAGCAAGATATCTATTAACGATGTTTCTATTCAGATGATCTATTCTGACCAAATACCCAACTCAGCAATAAAGCCTTTTCTTAGATCAGAAAACATTATTAATGAAATACTGAGGTTCAGTTTATCATCATTATTAAGTTTCTTAATCGATATAGGATTGTTTTCATTGATCTTCAGGCTGCTCTCCACATCCACGGCACCAATGGCTTTGCTCGCAGCTACAGGATTGGCCCGGGTCGTTTCTTCAGGTTTCAATTTCACGCTGAATAAAAATTTTGTGTTTAAAAATAGCGGTTCAACACGCTCACAGTTAATGAAATATTATTTACTTTGCACACTGCAAATGTTTTGCAGTTGGCTAATCCTGTACGGATTATCATCACTGATTAACGAACAACTGGTTTTACTGAAAATTATCACAGATACATTTCTTTTAATGATCAGTTTCATCGTGCAGCGTTTATTTATATTCAGGAGGACCATTCATTTTGAAAAAGAAAAATAGGTTCTTAAAAAAGCAGCATAGCTGGACTTTAATATTGATATTACTCATGAGTTTATCAACGGCTTATACATTACTGGATGCTTTTGTTATTCCCAGATTGTATATTGTTGCAGCCCAAAGTCAAGCAGCGGATACCATAGTTGTTGTTCCCCATGAAAATGAAGACCTTGAATCGGTAAATTTAACTGCAACGGATCTTTCTGAAGAGATTGGCATAAGCGCCTCGAATGATATGGAAGTTTTCAATCAATCTGATCCGATAATTACTGACAATTCTTATAAAGACGATATTATCAGCATCAATATTGAAAAGGTTTCCGAAAATGGTGTTGAATTTTATGTGGCCGATATCCAAATTAAGGATATAAGTTATCTGCAAACAGCCTTTGCATACGATACATATGGAAAAAATATAACCCAAACAACTTCCGAAATGGCAGAAGCAAATGATGCCATTTTTGCAATCAATGGAGATTATTACGGGTTCAGGGATACCGGTTTAGTCATCCGGAATGGCCAATTGTATCGGGATGTTTTCAATAACAACACCTATGACCAATCATTGACCATTGATCGTAATGGAAATTTCGCTGTCGTGGATGATAGTCAGATTTCCGGGACAGACTTAATTGACGCCGGTATCCTGCAGAGTTTTAGCTTTGGACCGGTCCTCGTCGAAAACGGTCAGATCATTTCCTATGATGACACCCAGCTTGCTTCTAAAACCAACCCCCGGACGGCAATCGGGCAGATTTCTGCGCTGCATTATATTTTTATTGTAGTTGACGGGCGTTCGGCAACCAGCAAAGGAATGACGCTCACACAGCTGGCACAGGAATTCTTTGATCGCGGAGCAACCATCGCTTACAACCTGGATGGCGGCGGTTCCTCGGCGATTTGGTTGAACGGGAATTTAATAAACAACCCGACTGACGGGAAAAGAACCGGCGAGAGAAAAATCAGCGATATTATCTATATCGGATATTAATTCCTGAATTGCCCATATTAAAAAGAGTCGGTCAGAACATTCATTAATTCTAAGGGAAATATCAAATGAAATTAAATAAAACGATAATCACCTATATATTTGTTTCAATCGGCGTCTTCCTTTTCGACAAAATCTATGCCCTTTTTGGGCATGGTGTCACTTCCAACTGGATGTCGAATGCATATCTGTATGTCTTATGGTTAGGTGTGCTTGTATTTTTTCTTTTCAGGCTTTTCATCCCGGATATTGTCAATTATAAAGGCTATCCGCTTTTCTTCAGAACGTATAATTCCGGTATCGCCATATTAATCAACGGGATGCTGCTTTACGGCATTATTGAAATAGCCGGCGGGGCATCCTCAGTGGTTTTCTGGTTTTTAACTGTTGGTTCAGGGCTGATTGTTATCGCCGCTGTGCTGGCTGCAGTATTAATGATCAGGAAATCACCTGATCATTCAGCCACGATGCAATCTTGATCCAAATTCGGATTAGTAGTTAGTGAGATCAGGAACCGGAGGCAGCCACATCAGCCTGAACATCGGATAACGTTACCAGGTCGATCCCGGCCAAACAGGACGGTGACAGGGTCGCGTTCAATTGTACCCAGCGGTGATGCGCCAGACCGATATTTCCTGCCTGTGCAATCCCGGGATCAAAACCAACCCAACCTTCAGCTGTATGAGCCAATACAGCATGTGTCTCACCGGATGATATGGTACCAAATACCGCGGATGTGTTGTCCGGCAGCCGGTAAACAGTTAATAGAATGTTTGCAGTGAATTCACAGGTACCAGTTGGAGCTGTCGGAAAACATCCTGATAGGATTAAAGTTAAAACAAGCATTGCCAAAACGATTATTGAATAACGAATCTTTTTCATTACTCCTCCTTATGCGGGTGCACTATTCACACGGGACTACCAACGATCTGGAAGGTTGATGAAAATGCCTGATTGTTAACTTCTTTCCGTGCAATCAAAACTTTTAAGAAATTTAAATAATCATATATCCCGGTAAATATTTTTTATACCGTTTGTACAGTTTTCACAAAAAAGACGTGTGTGAATAAGTGTGAAACTTTCGCTGCATTTAACATTTTTAAAAATTATTTCATTAGAGCAATTTTGACAGCAGAGAAAAATCTGACTCAAGTTTCAATTTATGACCAAAAAATTTGACTTCTTTATATCCTCATTGGTTATCCACCTGCTCAGAAAGTAACCAGTTGCGGTTGCATAAATCAAAAATTACCAGAACACAGGAAATAAATTCAGACCAGTAGATCATATTGGTGATTAATACCAGCCCGAAACCAACCGAAAGTCCTCCCGCTGTAGCTGCCACCCATATTAACGCTTTTTCAAATATTCGGCGAAGCAAAAGCCACTGCGGTAACCCGATCAAAAACCCAACCACAAGGTAACTCGCAATCAGGGCTGCAATGGATTCATCATCAATAACCTGCCGGAAACTTTCCGGAATTGCCCGCAATAAAAGGATCCCAAGAATCAAACCAACCGGCATTGCGATGATCCACAGCCAGGAAAAAGAAACCATCTTTTTTAACACGACCCATTGTGAATTGCTGACAGGAATTGTAATGATTAATATTGACCCGACCAGACCGGCTTGTGATAACCATTCGGGAATTAATAACACGGTCAGGCCTAGCAGACCAAATCCGGCAAAATTGGCCGCGATCCAAAGTGTAAATGTGTTGTTATTTAGATTTTTTGATTTTTTTATCATATCTGGTTCCAAATCTCCATAACATAAATCGGTCTCGTAGTGGTTTCATGCTATTATTAAAACCAGATGTCTGGAATTCTAATATATTGAAATTTTTTTATCCGGTCAAATTAAAAATCACTGATGCAATTAGTTTTATGAGATGCAATCTGTTATGAAATCAATCTAGTCTGGATTGATAGTAACAGCATATAAGATGAGGGGAACTTTTCACCGTTCTACTACCGGATTAAGAAAAACTGCTAACTTCAAGTTGGACTTTCAACGAAAACATCGTCATGCTGCAATTTTTAAAGATTCAATAATTTGGCAAAATTACAATTCAACCGAATGCTAGATTGCTTTGTGTGTGCTAAACATTAGCCAATTACCATCCAGTTTTGGTTCAAATTTCTCAAATCCTGCGTCAGACATTAAATACTGTAAATCCAGAATCTGATAGAGGTGCAAATCTCTATCCCGTTCCATTATTTGGGAGAGTGGAGCATTTCCTGCTACAAATGTTGTCATCGCCAGAGTGGCACCAGCTTTCATTGTCCTAGCAATTTCACGCAGGGCATGCAGTGTATCCGGGAAAAGGTGAAGTGCAGCAATACAGGTTCCTCCATCGAAAACATCATTCTCAAACGGCAATTCCGTCACATTCGAACGTGAGAGCCTAACCCCGGTGACACCCTCCCGGGCAATTTTTTTCATTCCCTGCTGCAGAGGACTCATGCAAAAATCAATTCCGTACACATTCCTCTTCGGTGTGGCAATCCGTCGACCATAGGTGGCTGGTCCACAGGCTACTTCAAGCACCGTTCCGGTTACATCCTTCAGCGTTTCCAAAATGAATCGGGCGGTGGATTGAAATGAGCTGCGTTTGGCACCAACCAGGGTCAAAGTAAATAAAGTCCAAAGTTGGCTTTGATAAACTGGGGCCAGGAATTCCAACATTTTTATCCATCGATAATTCGGAGCAACGCTGACCAGCGTATCTTCCATGACAAAATTTGGTATGCCACCGACGACTGGATACATTCGGCCACACTCAATGCATAGAAGCGCATTCTCCATAGTGAAGAGATGACGCTTGCAAGTTGGACAAGCATAAACAATTGGTTTAATATATGTAGATTCCAACATAGTGTTTCTCCATTTTATGAAGGAAGCGATGTCTGAAAATCTGGATTGTAAGGTTATAAATCAGGGGCGAAGCAAGTAGTGATGAACTTACCCAGGTTTTATAAAACGTTGGGCAGCATCATTTGAGTTGAGCCTGGTTTAGCGGGTAATCTGGTAAGAATTAATCCTGTCACAGTCGCGTAGCCCAGAACAACAAGAATAAAGGAGATGACTCTTGAGTAATTGATTAAGTTTGTAGCTAATACCAAACCGGTGCCAAAAGCTAACCCTATGGCTGTACCCGGTAACCAGAGAGAAGCACGGCTAAATTTAATTCTTAACAATAGCCATTGTGGAAACCCGATCAGGAAACCCATGACCAGGTAACCAGCAACCAGGACTGCGATGGATTCATCATCAATAACCAGCCAGAAACTTTCTGGAATTGCTCTCATTAAAAGGTTCGCGAGAGTCAAACCGACCGGCATTGCGATTATCCACAGCCAGGAGAAAGAAACTAACTTTCTTAGAAAGATCAATTGGGTTAAGCTAACCAGGATTGCGATGATAAATGTTGATCCAAGTACACCGGATTGTGACATCCATTCGGGAAATAATAGAATGGCTGCTCCTAATACACCAAATCCAATGATGTTTGCCGTGAGCCAGAGAATGAATGGATTTTTCTGGAAAAAGGATTTCTGAGACATAAACAGGCCCACATAAAAAGGCTCAATATAAGTTAATTGATTTTCCTACCAACCTGGAATATTGAATATCATCATTT
>Ga0075525_10000259_pt1 | contig 20250 bp, 18 predicted proteins | sample NGEPertwo_FD_74795 | JGI IMG/M metagenome (GOLD analysis project Ga0075525, IMG submission 74795) | Arctic peat soil microbial communities from the Barrow Environmental Observatory site, Barrow, Alaska, USA - NGEE Permafrost154B-two | ecosystem: Environmental > Terrestrial > Soil > Wetlands >...
TCATGGAGGTCGAGACCCCGATTCTCCAGCAATTGCCCGGCGGCGCGCTCGCCCGGCCCTTCCAGACCCACCACAACGCCTTGGACGCCGATCTCTACCTGCGCATCGCACCCGAGCTCTACCTCAAGCGTTTGCTGGTGGGCGGCTTCGACCGGGTGTTCGAGATTGGCAAGAACTTCCGCAACGAGGGCATCTCCTCGATCCACAATCCCGAGTTCACCATGATGGAGCTCTACTGGGCCTACGTGGATTATCACGAGGTCATGGAGCTGGTGGAGCAGATGGTGGCGGCCCTGGCCGCCGCGGTGCTGGGCACGCAGGTGATCACGGTCCGGGGACGCGAGTGGGACCTGACGCCGCCCTGGCCGCGCCTGACTGTGGATTCTCTGCTCCGGGAGAACCTGGGCCTCGGCCTGGCCGAAATGCGTGAAGACCCCGAAGCTGCGCGCGAAGCCCTTCGCGCCAAGGGCGTCGATGTCGAACGCCGGGAGACCTTCGAACTTCTGGTAGACAAAGCGCTCAAAGAACTGGTGTGGTCCACTTTCGATCGCCCCGTCTTCGTGATCGACCACCCGGTCGAGCTCAGCCCCTTGGCCAAGGAGCACCGCGACGACGACTCACTGGTGGATCGCTTCCAGCCGGTGATCGCCGGGTGGGAGATCGGCAATGCCTTCAGCGAGCTCAACGACCCTCTGGCTCAGCGCCGGCGCTTCGAGCAGCAGGCCGCCAACAAGGCGATGGGCGACGAAGAAGCCCACGTCGTGGACGAGGACTTCCTGCGCGCGCTCGAGTACGGGATGCCCCCGGCCGGCGGACTGGGAATCGGTATCGACCGCCTGGTGATGCTCTTCTTGGGCGTGGATTCGATCCGCGACGCCGTGCTGTTCCCTCAGCTGCGCCCGGAGGCTTTCCCGCTGGGGACTTAGAAATCGCAGGTCCCCGGCCCGGCTCTCCAAAACTCGGACCGCCTCTCGCCACCGCTCCCCGCAAAACGGAGTAACATACCTCCTACGGGTATCCGTACGGCCTCGAGCCGCCGCCGGAGGGTGTGCTACAATTGTTGCAGCGAAGAGACCACAGTTTGTGGTGTTGTGCAGGGCTTTTCGCTCGAGAATTCGAGGCTGAAGATCCAAGAGGACGGCAGGCCCGCGGGAGCGGGCTTTTGCACAGGAAGGGAGGTGCCTTATGTTCGCTGACGGATCCGAATGGGAGCTCGGTCACGACCATGCCCAGGAGTGTGATTCCTGCGGCGCCGAACCCGGCACCATCCACATCATCCGTATCGAGGACGGGGAATTCGTTCACGCGCATCTCTGCCAGAGTTGCGCCGAGGAAGCCGCAGGCGGCGGCACCGATGCCGATATCTTCTTTGCGGTCCCGACTGCCCTAGCGGGCATGCTCGGTTCACTGCTCAGCCGTCCGGCGCCTCTGTTTGATTCACGGGCCTCGTCCCGAAAGTCTATGTGCGCGGTGTGCGGTTCCACGCTCAAAGACGTCGAGGAGAGGGGCATGCTGGGCTGCCCTGCTTGTTATCAGGCGTTCAGCCGTCATATCGAAGCGGCGCTCGGGGGAAGCGAAGCCCCGGGGCACGTGGGCAAGCAGCCGTCGCACGACCAGCCGGCCCTGGAGCAGCGCCGCGAGGTGGTGCGCCTGGAGCACATGCTCAAGGAATTGGTCGACGACGAGAGATACGAAGAGGCGGCCGGGGTGCGTGACCGGATCGCGGAGTTGGCCGAACTGGTTGCGGAGGAGAAGTGAGCACGGACCTGGTATTCGCGGGTGGGCTCGAGATGTCGCGCAACGACTCGGTGCTGCCGTTTCCCCACGCCGCCGAAGAGGCTCAGTTGGCCGAGTTTCTCGAGCGGGTCGAAAGGGTGCTCGAGACCTGTGCCGATCCTGGTGACTGGGAGCTAACGCCCATGGATTCGCTCTCCCCGGGGCTGCGGGCCTACCTGGTTGAGCGCGGGCTGATGACGCCCGCCTTCTCCCGCGAGACCGATCCTTGGAAAGGCTTCGGCCTATACCGCGGGGGCATCGCCTCGTTGGAGGTCAACGGCCGCGATCACATCCGGCTGATGGTCTCCCGCGCAGGCGAGGTTCTGTCCGGTCTGTGGAGTACGCTTGATGAGTTGGACGACGTTCTGGAGTGCGGGCTGGGGTTTGCTTACGACGAGCGCTGGGGTTATCTCACCGCACGGGCCGAGGATGCCGGGACCGGTCTGCGCGCCCACTCGCTGGTTCATCTTCCGGCTTTGATGGTCACCGGTCAGTTGGGTTCGGTGGCGGTGAGATTGATCGGCAAGGGCATCACGCTCAGCCCGGTCTGGGGCGGGGCCGGTGGGCTCTTCCAAGTTTCCAACAAGGGGGGCATGGGTAGAGCCGAGCTGCGCATCGCCGAGAAGGTAGATGCGATTTCCCGCCAACTGGCCGAGCAGGAGCACGTTATGAGAAAGCGGCTGCTCGAAGAAAATCCGGTGCAAGTGCGGGATTACGTCGGGCGCTCCCTGGGTGTGGCCCAGCAGGCTTGGTCGATGACGGCCGAAGAAGCCCTCGGCCTGGTATCCGCGGTGCAGAGCGGAGTCGATATGGGAGTGATCAAACTCGACGGATTCACTCCCGCCTCCGCCTTCGCCCTCATGCGCCGAGTGCAGCCCGGCCATATCGGCATGGAAGAACTCGGGGAACCTGACGCCGAAGTCGATGATCCCCGTTTTGATGAAGTTCGCGCACGATTGCTGCGACAAGCCTTCGGGTCCGCCCGGACGCTAGACAGGAGAGAGTAGGACGATGTTTGAACGCTTTACCGAGCGCGCGCGACAAGTGGTGGTTCTCGCCCAGGAAGAGGCGCGGGAGCTGAAACACAACTATATCGGCACCGAGCACCTGCTGCTCGGCCTCTTGCGCGAGGGCGACGGCGTCGCCGCACGCGTGCTCAGCGGACTGGAAGTTTCCCTGGAAGACGTCCGCGGAGAGATCATGCGGATCGTGGGGGAGGGCGAGCACGAAGCTCAAGGCCAGATCCCCTTCACCCCTCGGGCCAAGAAGGTGCTGGAACTGGCCCTGCGCGAAGCGCTATCCCTTGGCCACAACTACATCGGCACCGAGCACATTCTGCTCGGCCTGGTTCGGGAGAGTGAGGGCGTCGCCGCCCGCATCCTCAACGACCTGGACGCCGATGCCGACCGTATTCGCCAAGAAGTCATGCGCGTCCTCTCCGGGCCCACCCGCCGGGGTCAGAAGACCGAGGGCGCGGCGCCCGGCGGCAAGAAGGGCTCCAAAGTGCTGGAGCAGTTCGGCCGTAATCTGACCAAGTACGCCGAAGAAGACAAGCTGGACCCGGTCGTTGGCCGGCAAACCGAGATAGAGCGGGTCATGCAGATCCTCTCGCGACGCACCAAGAACAATCCGGTGCTGATCGGCGAGCCCGGCGTGGGCAAGACCGCCGTGGTCGAAGGCCTGGCCAAGCGCATCGCCGAGCACGATGTGCCCGAACTGCTCAAGGACAAGCAGATCTTCACGCTCGACCTGGGCGCCCTGGTCGCGGGTTCCAAGTACCGCGGCGAGTTCGAGGAGCGCTTGAAGAAGGTGATGAAGGAGATCAGCGAGCGCGGCGACATCATCCTCTTCATCGACGAGATCCATAACCTGGTGGGAGCCGGTGCGGCCGAGGGCGCCATCGACGCAGCCTCGATTCTCAAGCCCGCGTTGGCGCGTGGCGAGATCCAGACCATCGGCGCCACCACCGTGGACGAGTACCGCAAGTATCTGGCGCGTGACGCGGCCCTGGAGCGGCGCTTCCAGCAGATAATGGTGCGCGAGCCTTCGGTGGAGGAGACCAGCGAGATTCTCAAGGGTCTGCGCGACCGCTATGAGGCCCACCACCGCATCAGCATCTCGGACGAGGCCATCGACGCCGCGGCATACCTGGCCGACCGCTACATCAGCGACCGCTTCCTGCCCGACAAGGCAGTCGACCTGGTCGACGAAGCTGCGTCGCGCAAACGCATCCAGACCATGACCGCGCCGCCCGACTACCGCGAACTCGAAGAGCGCATCCAGACCGTGCGCAAGGAGAAGGAAGCGGCCATCGAGGCGCAAGAATTTGAGAAGGCGGCGAACCTGCGCGACCGGGAGCGCCGTCTGATCAATGAGAAAAAAGAGATGGAAGAGCGCTGGAAGAGCAACGACGAGGAAGGCGTCCGCGCCAGCATCGGCGAGGACGAGATCGCCGAGATCGTGGCCATGTGGACCGGCATTCCCGTGGTGAAGCTGACCGAAGCCGAGACGCAGAAGCTGCTCCGCATGGAGGAAGAACTGCACAAGCGCGTGGTGGGCCAGGACGAGGCGCTGAACGTGGTCTCCAAGGCCATCCGCCGTTCCCGGGCGGGGCTCAAGGACCCCAAGCGCCCCGGCGGTTCGTTCGTATTCCTCGGCCCCTCGGGCGTCGGTAAGACCGAGTTGGCGCGCACCCTCGCCGAGTTTCTCTTCGGCGACCAGGACGCGTTGCTGCAGATCGACATGTCCGAGTACATGGAGAAGCACGCTGTGAGTCGGCTGGTGGGTTCACCCCCCGGATACGTGGGTTACGAAGAGGGCGGGCAACTGACCGAAGCGGTGCGCCGCCGGCCCTATTCGGTGGTGCTCCTCGACGAGATCGAGAAGGCCCATCCCGACGTCTTCAACATCCTTCTCCAGATCCTGGAGGACGGACGGCTGACGGATGCCCAGGGACGCACGGTCGACTTCCGCAACACCATTTTGATCATGACCTCGAATATAGGCGCGGCCATCATCTCCAAGGGTCAGGTGCTCGGCTTCGGCGAGCCCATCTTGGAGGGCGGCATGGACTACGGCGAGATGAAGAGCCGGATCATGGGTGAGCTCAAGAAGGTGTTCCGGCCGGAATTTCTCAACCGGATCGACGAGGTCATCGTCTTCCACAAGTTGAGCCGGGATCAGATCATGAGCATCGTCGAGCTGATGATGGCCCGCATCCGCGAGCAGCTCAAGGATCGCGGCCTCAATGTGGAGCTCACTGAGGAAGCCAAGGAGTTCCTGGTTGAGGTGGGCTACGACCCGGCGATGGGCGCTCGGCCTCTGCGCCGTGCGATCCAGCGCTACGTCGAGGACATGATCGCCGACAAGGTGCTCTCGGGAGAGATCCCTTCGGGCAGCACCGTGGTGATGACTCGTGACGGCGACCAGCTCGTTATCAGCGAGGTGCTTGACCGGTCCGAGATTCTGGTCGGCGAAGAGGTCAAATAGGCTACGGGAAGAGCCAGGTGGCCAAGACCAGAAGCCTTCACGTCTGCAGTAACTGTGGCTACCAGAGTCCTCGGTGGCTTGGCCGCTGCCCGGACTGTGGGGAATGGAACACTCTGGTCGAAGAGGTGGTCTCGCGAGAGATGACGGGAGGGCGCCGTCCGGCTCCGGCCGCGGCGCCCGTTCGTCTGCAGGAGGTGGTCGCCGGCCAGGGCGAGCGGATTCCCACCGGAGTGGGGGAGTTCGACCGGGTTCTCGGAGGCGGTCTGGTGCGCGGCTCGGTCGTTCTCCTGGGCGGAGAGCCGGGCATCGGCAAGAGCAGCCTGCTGCTGCAGGCCATGCTTCAGTTGGACCGGTCACAGGTGCCGGTCCTTCTCGTTTCTGGAGAGGAATCCCCGGAGCAGGTGCGCATGCGGGCCGACCGCATCGCGCCGGGGCCCACGTCCTTGCGCCTGATCACCGAAACCGAGGCGGGCGCGGTCATCGCCTGCCTGCAGGAACATCTGCCTCAGGTCTGCGTGGTGGATTCGGTGCAGATGCTCTGGTCGGCGGAACTGTCCTCGGCCCCGGGATCGGTTTCGCAGATCCGGGAAGTCACAGGACAACTCGTGCGCACGGCGAAAACCGAAGGTATCGCCCTGGTACTAGTGGGACATGTGACCAAGTCCGGTGACCTGGCCGGTCCCCGGGTGCTCGAGCATCTGGTCGACTCCGTGCTTGCCTTCGAGGGGGAACGCGGGCAGGACTACCGGATTTTGCGGGCGGTGAAGAACCGGTTTGGCTCGACCAATGAGGTCGGGGTCTTTCAGATGACCGACCGCGGCCTGGAGGGCGTGGAGGACCCCAGCGAGCTCTTCCTGGAGTCGGCGCAGGCGCTCCCGGGCGCTTCGGTGGTGGCGGCCCTGGAGGGCAGCCGTTGCCTCCTGGCGGAAGTGCAGGCGCTGGTGGTGCCCACGGGTTTTCCTTCGCCGCGCCACGTGACCCGGGGAGTAGACCGCAACCGGCTGGCCATGCTTGTAGCCGTGCTCTCCCGGCGCGCCGGTCTCGCGCTGGGGGACTGCGACGTCTTCTTGAACGTAGCCGGAGGGCTTACGCTGGACGACCCGGCGGCCGACCTGCCGGTAGCGCTCAGCCTGGCTTCGGCCTGGCGGGACCGCCCGCTTCAGCCGGGAGCGGCGGCGCTGGGAGAGGTCAGTCTGACCGGAGAGGTGAGGCACGTCAATCGGGCGGAGCGCCGGGTGGCGGAGCTCACCCGGCGGGGATATACGCGGGTGGCTGTGGCCAAGCGCACGGCGGCGGAACTCGAGCGGTCAGGAGCCGCCTTGCCCCGCGAACTGGAACTCGTGCCGGTGACAAGCGTGCGGGAAGCGGTGGAGGAGCTCATTGGTTAAGCGTCACTTGATCACATCGGACAGGCTGATCGAAGCCATGCAGCTGGTGGCCCCGGGCACCCAGATCAGGGAGGCCCTGGACAACATCGTCCGGGCGCGCACCGGGGGCCTGTTGGTATTTGCAGACGAGGAGGACGTCGCCCCCCTCATCTCTGGGGGCATCTCCATCGACGTCGACTTCAGCCCCATGATCCTCTACGAGCTGGCCAAGATGGACGGCGCCATCATCCTGAACCGGGATGGCAGCCAGATGATGCACGCCAATGTGCAGCTGGTCCCGAATCCCGCGATCTACTCCAGCGAGACCGGCACCCGCCACCGTACGGCCGAACGCGTGGCCAAGCAGATCGACGCGTTGGTGATCTCGATCTCTGCGGCCCGCGACGTTTTGACTCTCTACGTGGACAGCATCCGTTACGTGCTCGAGGAGATCCGCGTAATCCTTTCCAAGGCCAACCAGGCCCTGCAGGCACTGGAGAAATACAAGTCCCGGCTGAGTCAGGTGTCGACTTCCTTGAGCGCTCTGGAGTTCGAGGACGCGGTCACCCTCTACGACGTGCTCAGCGTGGTCCAGCGCTCCGAGATGGTGCTGCGCATCGCCCGCGAGATCGAGCGATACATCATCGAACTGGGGTCGCAGGGCCGCTTGATCGAGATGCAGCTCGAGGAGCTGATGGTCGACGTGCGCGAGGACCTGCGCGCGGTGCTGATGGATTATGTGCCGGAAGAAGCGGGGATTTTCGTGGACGAGGCGGCGGCCGATCTGTCGACTCTGTCCAACGAGGAGCTGCTCACCCTCGACTCGATTACCAGAATCCTGGGGTTCCACGAGGTGGATGCCTTCGAGCATCAACTTTCGCCCCGGGGCTATCGCATGCTGCGCAAGATCCCGCGCCTGCCCAAATCGGTCATTGCCAACCTGGTGGCGGAGTTCGGCCGGCTGGAGGAGATCATGCAGGCGACGGCGGAGGAACTCGCCGACGTGGCCGGGGTGGGCACCGCGCGGGCACACGACATCAAGGAGGGCTTCTTGCGGCTGCGGGAGCTCAACCTATTGGAGCGCTATGGCTAGCGGGCGCTTGTAAGCAACGGTAAGCAACGAAAGGAGAGGCATTTGTTCAAGGTAGGAGACCACGTGGTCTATCCTCATCACGGGGCCGGTGAGGTACTTGAGGTAATGGATAGGGACCTCGCCGGTGAGAGCAAGGTTTACCTGAAGATCCGCATCATCCATAACGACATGACCGTGATGGTGCCTTCGGACGCCGCGGAACAGGCGGGCATCCGCGCGGTGGTTCCCGAGGCTCTGGTCGAAGAGGTCGAAGCGGTGCTTCGCGGTGATCCCTCCCAAATGCCCCAGAACTGGAACCGCCGCTATAAGCACAACCGGGACAAGATTAAGACCGGCGACATCTTCGAGGTGGCCGAGGTGGTGCGCAACTTGGCGCTGCGCGATTCGGACAAGGGCCTTTCCACGGGCGAGAAGCAGATGTTCGGCCGGGTAAAGAAGATTCTGGCTTCGGAGTTGATGTATGCGAAAGCGGTGCCGGAAGCTGATGCCATGCAATTCCTGGAGGTGATTTTGGAGCAGATCTGCGAGGATGCCGATTTCTCAGCAGAGGAAGAAGAATAGCTTTCGATTCAACAGCCACATACGCCTCAATGCCGGGGCGACTGGACACACGCAAGAAAGGAGGTGTGTCGATGGTTTTGCTCCTGCGAGTGATTCTTGCCGTGCTCGGGGGGGTCGCCGGCTATCAACTCGTCAGCCTGGGTCTGGGTCAAACGTCTTTATCCGATGTTACTAACGTCCTTCTCATAGGCCTGGCTGTGCTCACGGGCGGACTCGTCGGCGCCGTGCTTGGTGGCCTCTTGGGTCGCCAGGTAGTCAGGATGAGTTCGGTTCTCGACCGGGCGACCGCCAAGATCAGCGGGGCCGCTCTGGTGGTCACCAGCGTAGGCCTGCTTCTGGGGCTCGCCGTTGGTGCTCTGGGCAGTCTTGCCGTCAAGGACCTGCCGGTGGTGGGTGTCTTCCTGCCCCCGGTCATATTCGCGCTAACCGCCTATATCTTCTCGTACCTGGCCTATCGCCGGCACGGAGACATCAGCCGGATGCTCGGGGTGCGCAGCCGGGAGGTCGAAGAACGGGAGGATGATCCCGCCGGGAAGATCCTGGATACCTCGGCGATAATCGACGGGCGCATCGGTGACATCGTGCCGACCCACTTCATCGAAGGCGACATCGTCATTCCCGAGTTTGTGCTGGAGGAGTTGCAGTCGATTGCCGACTCCGCCGAGCCGCTCAAACGGGCCCGCGGGAGGAGGGGGTTGGAGACGGTGCGCTCGCTGCAGGCGGCCTACGATCGCGTCGTGATCACCGACCGGGATTATCCCAGTCTGACCGAGGTCGATGCCAAGCTTCTGAAGCTGGCCAAGGACATCGGAGCCAGCATCGTGACTACCGACTACAACCTCAACAAAATCGCCCAGATACAGGGCGTCGACGTGCTGAACGTCAACATGCTTGCGAACGCCTTGAAGCCCGTGGTGCTTCCCGGGGAGAGTCTGGCGGTACACGTCATCCGCGAGGGCAAGGAACAGGACCAGGGCGTTGCCTATCTGGATGACGGCACCATGGTCGTGGTTGAGGGCGGCCGCCGTAAGTTGGGGCAGGAAGTCGAAGTCGAGGTTACGTCGGTGCTGCAGAATCCCTCGGGCAAGATGGTTTTCTCCAAGCTGGCCTCGTGACTCTGGGACTGGTGGTCACCGCGGGGGGGCACGGTAGCCGGCTCGGGCTGGACGGGCCCAAGCAGTACCTGCCCCTCCTCGGCGTCCCCATGGTCCAACGCACCATCGCGGCGCTCGACGCCTGCGAAGGGGTGGACGCGCTCGTAGTAGTGGTCAATCCCGAGGACGTGAGCTACTGCACGCGGGAGATCGTCGCCGAGCGCTTCGACAAGGTGGTTGACGTGGTGGGGGGCGGCTCCGAGCGCTCCATCTCGGTGCGGAACGGCCTGGACGCGCTTGCGGCGGCGGGGCCGTTCGCTTTGCTGGGGGTTCACGACGGCGCCCGCCCCTTGATCGGTTGCGGAGAGATCGAGGCCGCCAGGCGGCGCCTAGCCGCGGACGAGACTCTGGACGGCGTCATCGTGGGCATCCCCAGCATCGACACGATCAAGTTGGTCGACGGAGCCGGTGTCGTGCGCGAGACTCCGGACCGGGGCCGGGTGTGGCAGGCGCAGACTCCCCAGATCTTCCGGGCCGAGACGCTGCGGCGGGCCTACGCCGCCGAGGAGGGCATGCTGCGCTCTGCCACCGACGACTCCTCCCTGGTCGAGCGCCTGGGCGGCAGGGTCGCGCTGGTCGAGGGCCTCGCCGAGAACCTCAAGGTGACTCGCCCCCTCGATGTGCGCCTGGCCGAGTTCATCCTGGCGGAGCGCCGCCGATGAGGGTGGGTATGGGGGTCGACGCCCATGCCTTCGCCGCCGACCGCCCCCTGGTTCTGGGCGGAGTGCGCCTGGGGGAGAGGGACGGTTTGGCCGGCCACAGCGACGCGGACGTGTTGACCCACGCGGTCATGGACGCCCTCCTGGGCGCCGCCGGCCTGGAAGACATCGGTCACTACTTCCCCGACACCGACCCCGAGTTCTCCGGCGCCGACAGCATCGGCCTGCTGGAACGCGTGGGCGAGCTGCTCGACGGGCGGGGGATGAAGGTCGCCAACCTGGACGTGGTGGTCGTCTGCGAGGCGCCCAAGATCGCGCCTCACCGCCAAGAAATGCGTAGCCGGGTGTCCCGGGCGCTGGGAATAGAGGCGGAGCAGGTGGGCATCCGGGGGACCACCACCGAGGGTCTGGGATTCACCGGCAGGCGCGAGGGTATTATGGCCTATGCCGTAGCCCTGCTGTTCCGCGCCTAACCGGCCGACGCACACGCAAAATCAAGCCGTTGACGCGGCTCGTCTCCGGCGCCGACGCACTCAAGGGAGTTGCCGTGCCCGCGCTTATGCGCGAAGACAATCTGGTTGAGGCCAAGCGCTGCTACCAACTGATCGAAAAGCGCGAGATCTCCCGCCGATTCACCCTTCTCAACCTGATCGTCAATGCGGTGCTGATGTTGGTCAAGGGGGCGGTGGGGGTGATGACCGGAAGCCTGGCGGTGACCGCCGACGCCGTGAATTCCCTGGCCGACACCGCCTACAGCCTGGTCCTGCTGGTGGGCATGCGCTTCTCGCTCCAGCCGGCGGACCGCGGTCACCCGCAGGGCCACCGCGCGCTCGAACCCCTGATCAGCCTGGTCATCGGCCTGGCCATCGCCTTCGTGGCCTGGGAACTCGTCATGCGCGGGGTCGACGGTCTGAGGAACCCGGGAGAGATCGAAACCAGTGTGTGGCCGATCCTGGTGCTGCTCTTCTCCATGGCCGCCAAAGCCTACGTCGCGCTGCGCGCGCGGCGGAGCGCGGCACAGATGCACTCGCCGGCGCTCGCCGCGGTGGGAACCGACGCCGCCGCCGACGTGCTGGCTTCCCTGGTGGCGCTAATCGGCTACCTGACCGCGATTCTCGGATATCCTGCCGCCGACCCGATCTTTAGCCTGCTGGTGGCCCTCTTCGTCGCGCGCACCGCCGTCGAGGTGCTCTGGGAGAACATCGGCTACATTGTGGGACGCTCGGCGTCGGAGGAAATCGAGGAGCAGGTGCGGGAGGTCGCCTGTTCCGTGGGCCTGGTGCGTGCCGTTCACGATCTCAAAACCTACTTCCGCGGTCCCGAGCTTCACGTCAGCTTTCACCTCGAGGTCGACCGCAACGAGAGCCTGATTGCCGTCCACGACGCGGAGCAGAGAGTACGTCTCGCGCTGCTCGACATCCCCGAGGTGGACGACGTATCCGTGCATATCGACCCTGTCCCCGGTGATGAGCCCGTCGATCCGATCGACGCCTGTTCCACCCCAAAGCGCTGAGGGGCTTGGCCTTCGGGCCAAGATGGTAGGATTTTCCCCATGGATAAAGTAAGAGTTCGCTTTGCACCCAGCCCAACGGGCACACTCCACATCGGCAGTGCCCGCACGGCTCTCTACAACTACCTCTTCGCCCGCCACCACGAGGGCACCTTCGTGTTGCGCATCGAGGACACCGACGTCAAGCGCTCCCGCCGAGAGTACGAGGAGAGCATCGTCCGCGACCTGCACTGGTTGGGGCTCTCGGCCGACGAAGGACCGGACGCCGGCGGCGATCACGGCCCCTACCGGCAGAGCGAGCGCGGTCAGCTCTACGAGGACGGGGTCCAGCGCCTGCTGCAGACCGGTCACGCATACCACTGCTTCTGCACGCAGGAGCGGCTCGACCGGCTGAAGGAGGAGCAGCTCGCCCGCGGAGAGATGCCCAAATACGACCGCCTGTGTCTGGGGATTCCTCCGGAAGTGGTGGCCGAGCGGCTGGCCGCCGGGGAAGAGGCGACCGTCCGGTTCAAGGTGCCGGCCGGCGACTGGCCTTTCCGCGACCTGATTCACGGGCCCATCAGCTTCTCGGCCGAGGTGATCGGGGACTTCATCATCAAGCGCACCGACGGCGGCTACGCCTACAACTACGCTGTGGTCATCGATGACGCCGGCATGAAGATCACCCACGTCATCCGGGGCGAGGACCACATCACCAATACCGCCCGGCAGCTGATGCTCTACGAAGCGCTCGGCGAAGCCGCGCCAGAGTATGGGCATCACTCCCTGATCCACGGCGCAGACGGGGGCAAGCTCTCCAAGCGGCACGGGGCCACTTCGATCGGGGAGTTCCGCGACATGGGCTATTTGGCGCCCGCGGTGGTCAACTATCTGGCGCTGCTCTCCTGGAGTCCCGGCGACGAACGGGAGAAGTTCACCCTGGAGGAGCTGGTCGAGGCCTTCGACATGAGCCGCGTTTCCAAGAGCCCGGCGATCTTCGACATCGATAAGCTCAACTGGCTGAACGGCCTCTACATTCGCGAACTGCCCGTGGAAGAGCTGGCGGAGTTAATCCGTCCCTACCTGCATGAGGCCGGGATCGAACTGGCGGAAGCGCAGCGGCCTGTGGTGACGGCGGCCCTGCAGGCCAACTTGGTAATCCTTGAGGACGCTCCCGAGTTCGCTCAACTTTTCATAGAGGAGATAGACCCGGCCCAATCTGCGCCGGCGGACAAACTGCGTGCGCCCGGAGTGGCGGTGGTGATGCAGATCATGCACGAGGCCCGCGCGGCGCTGGAGGCGGACTTCCTGACCCTCGACGAGGGCCACGAGATGATGAAGGAGGTTGGTGCGCGGGCCAAGGAGCAGGGGCTCAAGGGTAAGGCCGTCTTCATGCCCCTGCGGGTGGCCCTGACCGGCCGCGAATCCGGTCCCGAACTCTTCTACCTGGTATCCGGGCTTCCCCGCGAGCGCATCCTCGAGCGGGTGCAGTCGGCTCGTCGGGTGGCGGAGGCGGCCGAGCCGACGGGACCGACGGGGTCGTCCAGCTGATGTCGGAAGTACGTCAATCGCCCGAGGTGCGCCCGCGCTTCGCCCCCGAGCTCGCCCAGGCCGCCCTGGCCGAGCTTCGCGTCTACGACTCGCTGCGCCAGGACAAAGTCGAGTTCGCCCCGCGCGACGCCGGCCACGTCACCATGTACTTCTGCGGACCCACGGTCTACAACTACATCCATCTGGGAAACGCCCGTCCTTTCGTCATCTCGCTGGTGGCCAAGCGCTTTTTCCACTCGCTGGGCTGGGGAGTGACCTTAGTCGAGAACATCACCGACATCGACGACCGCATCATCGCGAAGGGCAATCGGGAAGGGCGCAGCTGGAAGGACGTCGCCGAGGAGTTCAGCGACGCCTACGTCGAGGATACCCATAAGCTTGGCCTGGGCCGTCCCGACATCGAGCCGCGGGCCACCGAGCACATCCCCGAGATCCTCGAGCTGATCGGCAGGCTGGTCGAGCGGAAGCACGCCTACGCGGCCGGGGGCGATGTCTATTTCGACGTGTCCAGTTTTGCGGAGTACGGCAAGCTCTCCAAACAGCAGACCGGGGAGATGCGCAGCGGCGCCCGGATCGCTCCGGACGAGGACAAGCGCGACCCGCTGGATTTCGCCGTGTGGAAGGGGGCCAAGCCCGACGAGCCCTCCTGGGACTCACCCTGGGGACCGGGGCGGCCCGGTTGGCATATCGAGTGCTCGGCCATGAGCCTCAAGTACCTGGGCAGCGGCTTCGACATCCACGGCGGCGGCCGCGATCTGATCTTTCCCCACCATGAGAACGAGGTGGCGCAGTCCGAGGCCGCGCTGGGTGAGACCTTCGTGCGCTTTTGGGCCCACAACGGCATGCTGCTTACCCAGGAAGAGAAGATGTCGAAGAGCCTGGGCAACATCTTCCTGCTGCGGAACGCCCTCGAGGAGTACGAGCCGGAGGTGCTCATCCTCTACTTCATGAGCAGCCACTACCGCAGTCCCATGGAGTTCAGCCGCGAGCTTCTGGACGAGGCGCGCCAACAGGTGGAGCGGCTGCGCAATCAGTTCCGCACTCTCGGGGACTATCCGGGGCCGGACGGTTCCGCTGACGCCTCGGGGATTGCCGGCCCCGCCAACGGCGCTGAGACGCCTGGCCCCGCCGACGAGGCCATCCTGAGCTCGCTGGCGCAGCACCAAGCGGCCTTCGTCCGGGAGATGGCGGACGATCTCAATACCGCCGGCGCGCTGGGGGAGGTCTTCGCGTTGACCCGGAAGGTGAACAGCGCTCTGGCTTCCCGAGCACTGGGCCAGACCGCTGCCGAGAAAGTCCGTAACGCTCTCGCCGAGCTTCTGTACGTTCTGGGGCTCGAGGCGGTCACCCGCGTGGAGTTCTCGCTCCCGGAAGAAATCATCCGGATGGCCGAGGAGCGGCAGCGCCGGCGCGCAGCGCGTGACTTCGCCGAAGCCGATCGCCTGCGCGACGCCATCACCGAGCGGGGGTACGAAGTGCGGGACGTTCCCGGCGGGTTCAAGCTCGTTCCTCTGGTCTAGCCGCCATGAGTCAGCGCGGAGCAGGCAAGGGACCGAAGTTCAGCGGCGGGCGCAAGCCGAAGTATCAGGCCTGGAAGGAACAGGCGCCTCTCACCCGCAAACAGACGGGCCGCAACCGGCCGGGCCCGCACGAACCGCACCGTCCGCGGCAAGGGGAAGCGGAGCCCGAGGGTCTTCAAGCGCCGAAGTCGTTCAGCGGCAACCGGCGGGCCGGGCGAGAGGTGGTCTACGGGCGCAACCCGGTGCTTGAAGCGCTGCGGGGCCGCCGCGAGGTGCACAGCATCTGGCTGAGCTCGGAAGGGCGGGCGGAGGAGTTGCGGGTGGAGTTGGGGACGGACTTGGGGACGAAACACGCTCCGGTGGAGATCCTCGAACGCGACCGCTTGACTCAGCTGGCCGGCGCCGAGGAGCACCAGGGGTTCGTGGCTGAGGTCGACGCTTTTTCGTACATCGACGAAGAGACGATACTCAGCATCGGCGATCTGGTGATCGTGCTCGACCGGGTGCAAGACCCGCACAACCTGGGCGCTGTGCTGCGCACCGCCGAGGCGGCCGGTGCGGCCGTGGTGTTGCCGCGACACCGTTCTGCGGAGGTGACGCCCGCCGCGGTCAAGGCCTCTGCCGGGGCCAGCGAGCACGTGCCCGTGGCCCGGGTGCGCAACCTGACCGACTTCGTACTGGCGGCCAAGGAGCCGGGCTACTGGATCTACGGCGCCGAAGCCCAAGCCAACGCCGATTATGCGGGCCAGGACTACACCGGTAAGGTGGTCTTCTGCATGGGCTCCGAAGGGGAGGGTCTGGGTAAGCGGCTGCGCGATGCCTGCGATGTGCTGGTAGCCATCCCGCTCACGGGGCAGGTGGCCTCGCTGAATGTCAGTGTCTCCACAGCGGTTCTGGTGTTCGAAGCGCGCCGCCAACGCCGCGCCGCCCCCAACAAAGACAGCTAGCCTGTTCCATGGCTTTGTACTTGATCGACGGCTACAACGTTCTGCACCAACTGCACAACGCGGCCGGGGGATTCGCAGAGCCCGGCTCCGCCAGACGCGCCCGCCGACAGCGGCAACGCCGCAGGGAGGGCGGTGGCCCCGCTTCCCACGCCGAGTTCTCCCAGGACGAGCTGGAGATCGAAAGGCGGCGGCTGATCGACCGCATCACCAGCTTCATGGGCTCTTCCGGTGACCACGCTTTGATCGTCTTCGACTCGAAAGCTAAGGAAGAACAGATCACCGCCACTTCCGCGACGGTGCAGGTGGTGTACGGTTCGTTTTCCCGCTCGGCCGATTCCATCATCGAGCGGGAGGCCTACGGGCTGAGAGAGCGAGAAAGTATAGTCGTGGTTACATCCGATTATGGACTTCAGAAAACCACCTTCCATACCAACGTGATCCGCCGGTCCTCACGCCAGTTTGTAGACGATCTTCAGAGATCCACAACAAAGCTTGCAATTTCAAAAGATTGCACTACAATGGGTCAGCGAGTGGAAGATAGGCTGGACGCCGAATCAATACGGCGCCTTGAAGCTCTGAGGGAGGGCTTGGAGGACGATTCGGGTTCCGGTTGAGATCACAGCTTAAAGGAGGGTCGGTAGGGATGGCGGACCACGACCACGCCCACGCTGATGCGCTTTTCTGTGATCTCGATGACGATGAGACTCTCGTTCGTCTCGCAAAGGCCGGCAACCCCGAGGCCACCAAGCGGCTGCTGACGAAGTATCACCACTTCGTCCGGATGAAGGCGAAGTCATACTTCATCGCCGGGGGCGACACCGATGACCTTATTCAGGAAGGCTACATCGGATTCTACAAGGCCATCCGCGACTACCGCACCGAGCGAGAAGCCAGCTTTCGCAGTTTTGCCGAGCTCTGCGTGACCCGGCAAATCATAACCGCCATCAAGACCGCCTCCCGCCAGAAGCATTCGCCTCTGAACACCTACATCAGCTTCAGTCACTCACCCAGCCGGGGCGACTACGAGGACCGCACTCTGGCGGATCTCCTGCCTTCCGGCAGAACGAGCGACCCGGTGCAGCAGGTCATCAGCGCCCAAGAACTGGCCAGTCTCACCGATTGCCTGATCAACATGCTGAGCCCGCTCGAGTCCCACGTCCTCCGCTACTACCTGGAGGGCCGCTCCTACGAGGAGATCGCGGGCCTGATCGAGCATGACACCAAGACGGTGGACAACGCCCTGCAGCGCATCAAGCGCAAGGTGACGCTGCACTTGGAGAGCCGGCAGGTTCTGCCCTAGAGACTCCGATGGTCGCGCGCGCTTGCACGGAGAATCAGGGCGCATTGCCTCGTGGGTGAGAAGGAAAAGGTTGGGCCCGCGAGAGGGGCGGGCCCAAGCCGAGTTGCCTAGGAAACGCTTCGGACTGCCGGTCTACAATACAGGTGCGACCGGATCCTGCTGCTGGGGAATCGGGATCTCATCGGGGATGCCACTCGCGTCGGTGTCCACCGCGCCGGCAAGCACGTCAAACTGACCGTTGGCGTCCACGTTGTGGCAACTGAAGCAGTTGCCCATGAATTCCCAGGCGAAGGTCTTGCTGCCCATGTGCACGGGGTGCACGATGTCGCGCAGCGAGATGTTCGCGATGTTGCCGGTGCCGTCCGGATCGATCCGGTGGCAGAAGAGGCAGGTGTTGATGTCGGCGTCGGCCGGCATCGCCGCGTGGCCGTCGGGAACTTCATTGGCGAGGCTATAGGGGCCGGCGTGGCAATCTTCGCAGCCACGGCGAGCGTCCACGTCTTCCATGCGGTAGTCCTCATAGCGCATGAACATGCTGGCGGCCTGGCCTCTCGTGATGTTGTCGAAGGGGCCGAAGTTGCCATTCTCATAACCCTGCACTATGCTGTTCTCGGCAGCCCACGCGATGGCCTCGGAGTGGACGTTAGATTCGTCGACATCGGGGAACGTCTGGGCCACGGCCACTCCGCTCAGGAGTAGCACGGCAGCCGCGGCGATCGCGACGACGACCATCATCCTTGTGCTCTTCACTATTCATCCTCCCTGTCCTGCGTGATTACGCTCCACGCGGTCGCCGCCCCTCCCGCAGCCTTCCGCGTGAGCTGAGTGCTACCCAGACCGCTCACGATCCAAGCGAAAGGAATCACGAAATCCGGGCGGCGGCTTATCGGCGCCCGGCTTGTCGGAAGCGGCTTCGCCCCCTACAATCCTGGTGCTTGTCCGACCGTCCGCGCCGACGTGGCTCAACTGGCAGAGCAGCTGATTTGTAATCAGCAGGTTAGGGGTTCGAGTCCCCTCGTCGGCTTTCCAGCTAACTCAGCAAAACCCCATATTTCCAGCAATAAGGGCCTCACTCGCCGGATCTCCCGCCTAGGGCCTCCGGAGGTCCGGCGGAAATCGCGAAGGGGTTCTCGGCCCCGGGGAATTCAGTCTCGAATTCGGACGGGTCGTCACCTCCGTTGATGATAACCGCGATCTCCCCATTCGAGGCGCTCAGCACATAGAAAAAGACAGGCTCCTCGACCATCATCTCATCCATGGCGATGTCGAAACCGGCGTCTGTGAGTGCCGTCTTGAAGTGTTCGTACTGGTCGGTGGGCGCCATGCCGGATTCGAAGGCAGCAGCGACGGCACGGACGGTCTCCCCACCGGCGCCCGGCGCGGCGATCGCACGCACCTCGAGGAGGGTGGTGTCTTCTGGCAGCTCGATAGCGGGGAAGTCATCGGGCAGCTCGTCGAGTACTTCGTACTCAGGTTCGCCGGCAAGCTGGTCGCTACCGGCCTGCGTGTCCTCCGTCGCCATTTCGGTTCCGGTCGTCTCTGTGTCGGCTCCCGCCGCCTCCGTGGTCTCTGTTCCCGCGGCCTCGGTTGTGTCGGTGGACACCTCCTCGTCACCGCTGCACCCCGTCGTGAGCAGCCCAAACCCAAGGAGGGTCAGCAGGGCAAGCAACAGTAGCGAGATAGGGACAGTTCGGTTGGTATTCCCCCGCATTGATATCGCCTCCGTGAATTGTGGCTTCTCGTGCGTACCCCCTGCTATCCGGTGATAGTAGCTCACGAGACTGCGTAAGGGCCAGACTTTGACTTGCCCATGGCCGGCGATGCTTGCCAACCACCAAGCCCTTCGTGTGCGTTCTGATGCTTGCACAAGCGCTTGCACGTGCTGTGCGCGACGGCGTCCATATTGACGAAGGATAATGGGCCAACCGGGAGGGGCACAGGCTTATCGGGGCCGCCGGGACGGGCATAGGCATAGGTCCGAGGGCGGAGCGCCACGTCGCCGCCGGGCCGCTGTCGCGGTTGGGACAAGGGGGAGAAATGGCTGAGCCGAACTGGAACGAGGCCTTCGAGGAAGCGGTGAGAACCATCGCGGTGAGGACGGCGCTAACCCATGAACAGGCGCTGAAGGCGTTGCGGGTCGAGCTGCTGGCGACGCCGCAGGCGACGTTGGAAGACCTGGCCCGGGCGAAGAAGCGGGTCATGGCCAACTCCGGGGAGCGCCGCCGACGCCCTTAGCCCCGCAGGCTTGCCTCGGGGGATCCTCCCGCCTGTCCCGCTTCCTTTATATTATGAGCAGTCGCTGTTTGCTGTCCGGTACGGTGCGCGAAGGGAAGACCATGGAAGTGAGACCCAGGGGTTACGACAAGGTCGAGCGGTTGCTCGAGAAGGGCCTCGCCATACCTAACCCGCTTTCGCTCGATATCGGCGACGAGGTCGACCTTGGCCGCATCTCCGGGGAAGGGGTGGTCTTGTATCCCGGCTGCCGTATCTACGGGTCGAAGACGGTCATCTCCGCCGGGGTCAAGCTTGGCGCCGAGGGGCCGGTCACGCTGGACGACTGCCGGCTGGGACCCGAGGTGGAGCTCAAAGGCGGCTCCTTCAAGAAGGCAGTCTTTCTGGAGAAGGCCAACATGGGTCCGGGGGCGCAGGTGCGGGAGGGATCGCTCCTCGAGGAGGAGGCCAACGGTGCGCATACCGTGGGCCTCAAGCAGACGATCCTCTTTCCTTTCGTCACCCTGGGCAGCTTGATCAACTTCTGCGACTGCTTCATGGCCGGCGGCACCAGCCGCAAGGACCACAGCGAGGTGGGCAGTTCCTACATCCACTTCAATTTCACCCCGGACGGCAACAAGACGGCGGCCTCGTTTTTTGGCGACGTGCCCCGGGGCGTCATGCTCGATCAGCCCCGCATCTTCCTGGGGGGGCAGGGTGGTGCCGTGGGTCCCTTGCGCGTGGGCTACGGGACGGTGGTGGCGGCCGGCTCCATCTTGCGCCGCGACGTGCTCGCCGACGGCAAGCTGATCGTCTCTGGGGCGCGCGACGACCTCGAGCGGGACTTCACCCCTCACGCTTACCGGCAACTGAACCGCACCCTGGTGAACAACCTGCTCTACCTGGCCAACCTGGTCGCTCTGGAAGAGTGGTACCGGCACGTGCGCCGGCCCTTCTTCGCGGCGCAGGAGCTGGGAAATCAGGTGTACGAGGGAGCTCTGGAGATGCTGGCCCTGGCGAAGAAGGAGCGGTCCAAGCGCCTGCTTGCCATGGCCGAGAAGGCACCGAGCGAGCCGGGATCCAACGGCTCCGGCCTGCATGATAGCGTGGCTGCCGCCTGCGCTCTCTTTGAC
>Ga0075525_10000270_pt1 | contig 19448 bp, 21 predicted proteins | sample NGEPertwo_FD_74795 | JGI IMG/M metagenome (GOLD analysis project Ga0075525, IMG submission 74795) | Arctic peat soil microbial communities from the Barrow Environmental Observatory site, Barrow, Alaska, USA - NGEE Permafrost154B-two | ecosystem: Environmental > Terrestrial > Soil > Wetlands >...
TCCGTTCGGCGGTCAAGCAGGCGCTGCGCACGGCGGACGATATCCGTGTGGTGGGCGAAGCGGCCGACGGCGAGGGCGTGCTCAAGGCACTGGAGGACCGGCAGGTGGATGTCGTGCTGCTGGACGTGCGCATGCCGCGGATGGACGGCTTCACCTGCCTGGACCAGCTTCACGCGCAGAGTCCTGATCTATCGGTGCTCATGCTGAGCGTGGACGACAACCGGGACACCGCCATCGAAGCGCTGCGCCGGGGCGCCTGCGGCTACGTGCTCAAGTCGATTCGGCCGGCCGACCTGGCTTCCGCCGTACGGCAGGCGGCCAACGGCACCGTTTTCATGGGGGGCAGCGGCCTCTCCGACGCCTTCGCCCCGAAACCCGAGGACGACCTGGACGTCACCCCCCGCGAGCTCGAGATCCTGCGGCTGGTAGCCGATGGCAAGTGCAACCAGGACATCGCCCGCGAGCTCCACGTCACCGTGAAGACGGTCAAATACCACCTGACCAACATCTTCGCCAAGCTCGGCGTGTCCAACCGCACCGAGGCCGCCTCCTTCGCGCTCAAGCGAGGGCTCTAGACCCGGCTCCCCGCGCAACGCGGCTCGCACCCCCGACCCGGACCTCCGACCCCCACTTCCGGACCTATCACCCACGAATCCCGGACCCAGACTGGACTCCGGGCGAGGGTTTTCGTCTGCGTGCACGTTTAGTCTCATCGCATGGAGTCCGTGAACTGGGAGGAAGGTTGGACCGAGTAATCCGTGTTGTGGTTATCGATGACAATGAGCCCTTCAGGGATGCGCTCGTCCACCTCCTTACCCTCGACGGCTCCATTGACGTGGTTGGCGTTGGTACCGACGGGAGTTGGCTGATGCCTCTGTGCGAGGAGCTCCGACCGGACGTCGCCCTGGTGGATCTGATGATGCCCGTGCTCGACGGAGCGCTGGCCACCAGGGAGGTGAAAGAGCGCTTCCCCGAGATCGGGATCATCGTTTTCTCGGTCTTCAACCAGGAACGCTACGTCCGGCGGGGGCTCGAAGCCGGAGCGGATCGCTACCTCACCAAAGGAACCCCCCGTCAGGAGCTGCTGCGGAGCATCAAGTCCGTGGCCGCCGAGAAGTCCCTGGGGGAGCGGCACCACGTGTAGGTCGGGAGTCGAGAGCGGACGCCGCCGGGCCATAGCACCGCCAAAGGACAAGCGCCTGGGACCGACGCCGCAAAGGACTTCCGGGGAGAAGTGGAGATTTCGAGAGATGATGAGAGGAGGTGACAACAAATGTTGGAGCTTTACTGCAAGGTAGTGGCTTACCTGAAGGCTGAGGATGGCGTCACCGCCATTGAGTACGGCCTGATCGCGGCCCTGATCGCTGTGGCGATCATCGTCGGCGCTAGCGCCCTGGGCGGTGGTCTGAATACTCTGTTCACCAACATAAACGGCAAGCTGCCCACGAGTTTCTAGTATTCGGACGTTGTAAGGCGCCCGTGACAGCCGGGCGCCTTACAAGATCTCATTGATTGGACCAATGAAAGCTATTCGTCTCCCACACAGGTTTCGTCGGAACGAAGGGGTAGCAGCCGTAGAACTGGCGCTCGTCCTCCCCCTTCTTCTTGTCATTCTTTTCGGCATCATCGACTTCGGTCTCTATTTCTACAACGATCTCCAGCTGACTCACGTCGCCCGCGACGCCGCCCGTCATCTGACGGTTGGTCAAGAAGGTGACGCTGACGCCGCCATCGACAACGCCACCCTTGTCTCCACCACGATAACCTCTCGCGATTTGGACGCGGGTAGCCACGCGAACGACGCCACTGTCACGCTGACCGCCACCTATCAGACCCTGACGCCGCTCCCCGCGATGCTGGGCTTCTTCGGGGGAGGACTAGGCTCCACCATGGACATTAACGCCACCGCCATCATGAGGCGGGAATGACGATGGATATCTTCACGGCCAAACACTCCAAGACAGGCAAACCGCCGGCAATGGTGCGTGAGTTGGACCCCTGCTGCGAAGACGGTACCACCGCCATTGAGTACGCCCTGATCGCCTCCGTGATCGTCGCAGCTATCGTGGTCGGGGCAAGCGCAATTGGTATACAAGTTAGCGCAATGCTGAACGCAGTACTGCCGGGCTTGGAGTAAGCCGTGGCCGGCGAGAACTACAGGCCCTCGACCGCACGCTCCACAGGTGCGCTCGCGATCTCTTCGAGGCGATGGTTTCTTGCGCGTGAAGATGGAGTCGTGGCGATCATCACCGCCCTTCTGCTCGTCGTCCTTCTCGCGCTGGTCGCGCTTGTCATCGACCTAGGCGGGCTTTACGACCACGATCGGGAACTGCAAACCGCGGCGGACGCGGGTGCCCTGGCCGGGTGCCAGGAACTAGCCTACTCCCCAGGCGCGCACGCCGCCGCAGGCGACAAGGCGGTCGAATACGTCAACAAGAATACCTCCCCCAACTCCGGCGTCGATGCGGGCAGCCTTGCCTCGTGGTCTCCTGTGGTCACGGACAGATCGGTCACCGTTGACCTCGTGGAGGAGCACGTCCCCTTCTTCTTTGCCCCCCTCATCGGGCAAGCCGAAGGTAGCGTGACCGCCCACGCCAAGGCCGAGATCATGTACGTGACGGGAACGCGCGTGTTCCCAGTCGCAATCAACTACATGAACCCGGCGAAGTTCCGCTTCAGATTCCGTCCGCTCACCGGAGGCGGGAGTGAATTCTTCTTCGATCTCACTGACCCCGACAACGACGGCATTTTTGATCAGGGCGGAACAACAGAAGGAGGCTTGCCCCCGGGGACATACACTGTGGACCTCGAAGCTCTCGAAAGTGATGGTTCGACCGTCGGAATGACGCTTCCGGACATGGGTTTCTACCGCGTGGCGGACTCTACGGACGAGAATGAAAAGCTATACCGGGTTGGCATGTCTCAGGCAATCGACAGCTCGACCATAACCATCCGAGCCGAGGCGGCGCCGACAGCATTCGACCCCGAAACGCCCCCCGAATCCATCGAGGCAAACCTCGGTGGCAACAAGTTCGATCTAGCCTATAGCGGCACCACCACTAGCGGCACGCACATCTTCGAGGGCAGCGGCCCCGTGCCGGCCAAAACGACCAACGATGGTTGGCAGGCCCACGACCTCACCATCAAGGAGCTCACGGGCAACAAGACCGTGGGCCGCTACACGGCTTTACATCCAGACGTCCCCCTCAAATACATCGGGCTACGCGAGTCCTTCTTTGACGGCTACTCAGCCGTCGCCGGCGAAGATGTGACCCTGGGCGGGGTGGTGAAGACCAGAGTCCTCAAGTTCGGCGACAAGTACGTGATGAAGCTCGGCAATCAGGCCGGTTCCGGTCTCTACTCAGGGAACTGGCGCATCGCCGACGTATACAAAGAACCCAACACTGCTGGCGAAATCGGCACCTTCCCCACTCCCGATGACTGGACGCTCTATCACGATCTGAAGATCGGCGGCCCGCTCGAGCCGGACGGCGGGGCGAAGGTGGGGCAGATCAAGAACGGGCTGGCCGATCGTTTCGCCGGCTACACACCCAATTACTCGACGGAATACCTCACTGGGCTGGCGGATGACGCCGCGGTCGGCGTCATCCCTGAGGACGACCCCTACTTCGTCATCATCCCCATCGTCGAGTTCACGGCACTAAATGGCACGAGCGAGCCCTACACTATTTCAGGCTTTTCCGGCTTCTACATCACCGACTACTCCAGCGCCGGCGACATCGAGGGAGTCTTCGTGCACTCATTCGCCTCGGGAGAGTGGACGGACGTCCAGCCGCCGGGAGATCTGTATGTCGAAACCGTCGTGATGACCGAATAAGGAATGGACAACTGAAGACATGACGTGGCACAAGCGGGAGGAGCAGTAATGGGAAAACGCAGGGCAATAGCTTTGATCGGGGCGGTGACGCTGGCGCTGGCAGCGGCCGGACTGGCTTTCTGGTACGTGTCCAACGTACGGACAGAGGCCGTGGAGCAAGAGGACACGGTCATGGTCCTGGTGGCGGCCGAGGACATTCCCGCCCGTACCAGCGGGGAGGCTGTGGTCTCGAATAACCTGGTCGCGCAAGAGGAAGTCCCCCGGCGCCTGGTGGTACCCGGTGCCCTGGCGAGTGAGACCGATCTTCAGGATCGGGTGCTGGTCGCGAGCGTGAGCAAGGGTCAACAACTGGTGTCGTCACAGTTGGCCGCCCCGGAAACGGAAAGCCTCGCCTTCCGCATAAAGAATGGGATGCGGGCCGTTTCGGTCACCATCGACCGGGCCCGTGCCGTGGCCGGTCTGATACAGCCCGGAGACCGGGTGGACGTGGTCGCCACCTTCGATTACGAGATCTTTAACCAGGGCAGCACCACCCTCGGGCAAGTAATCCCCCAAGAGGAAGTGGCCAGAGTCAAGGCCGAGTCGGGCATCGACCTGAACGCCAGCAAGTCCTCTGTCACCCGGACTATCCTGCAGCAGGCTGAAGTTCTGCACATCGACCCGCCCGATCAGATCGCAGCCGACACGCGCCGAGCCACAGAAGCCGAGGGCGATACCGAAGCGCAGGCGCCCGATCTGCCGGTGGCGGTTCTCATGGTGAGCCCGCTTGACGCCGAGAAACTGATCTTCGCCGAAGAGATGGGTGTGGTCGCCTTCGCTCTGGTCCCCGCCGAAGACACCCAGACGGTAAGCACCCCGGGCCGCATGCTGGGCAACGAGTTCGCCCCCACCCCCCAACCTGAGCCCACCGAAGCCAAGCCGGTGGAAGCCGTCTCGACCAAGCAGTAGGAGCAGGTATGCCTGAGGCAAATAGCAACGGTCAGCGGAATCCGCGAATACTGGTCGCGGGAGCCAACGCGGAACTGCGCAACGGCCTGCAAAGCGTCCTGCGCGATCATCCAACGCATCCCGAGGTCTCCGAGGCCGCCGATTCCGACAGCACGCTGGCCATAGCCCAAGAGCAGCACCCAGACGTCATCCTGGTGGACGTGGGACTCGGCCCGGTCGATGGCTTCGAGACGGTGCGCAATCTGATCGCCTCGGTGCCCGGCACCAGCGTGCTGCTTCTGGCCAACCGGCTCGAGCACGAAGACTTCCGGCGGGCCCTGCAGGTGGGTGCGCGAGACATGCTGCAGGTTCCGGTCACCCGTGAAGACCTCTTCGCCTCCATCGACGCGGCCCTCGCCGTCAGCCTGGGCAAACGCACGGCCCTCGAGGGCTTTGGCACGGCCGAGACCGAGCCGCAGCGGGCGATGGGGCTTGCCGTCTTCAGTACCAAGGGCGGCACGGGCAAAACCTTCATCGCCACCAACGTGGCCGCCGGTTTGGCCCAGGCCGGCAAACGGGTGGCCCTGCTCGACTTCGATCTGCAATTCGGTGACGCCGCCATCGCCCTGGGTCTGGTGCCGGAGCGCACCATCTACGACCTGGTGCAGACCTACACGGAACTCGACGAGCAGTTGGTCAAGGAGTTCATGCTGCCCCACGCTTCGGGCCTGCAACTGCTGCCGGCGCCGCTCTTCCCCGATCAGGCGGAAGAGATCACCGCGGGAGACATCGAACGCGTGCTGGAAGCGGTCGGCGGCGCCTTCGACTACGTGGTGATCGACAGCCCTCCCCTCTTCGAGGAACGCATCCTGATCGCCCTGGAATGGGCGGACACGGTGATCCACATCGGCAGCATGGATCTGCCCAGCATCAAGAACATGAAGGTTTCCTTCGGCGCGATGGACGCGATCGGCCACCCGCGGGACAAGATTCGGCTGGTGATGAACCGGGCCGACTCCCGGGTGGGGCTCGAAATAGCCGACTGCGAAAAGCACCTGGGGATGACCGTCCAGCACAGCATCCCGAGTTCCATCGAAGTGCCCCGAGCGCTCAACTCGGGAGAGGTCGTGTTGCTCAGCCGGCCGGGGTCGCGCGTCGCGCGGGAGCTCGCCGGAATCATAAGCGTATTCGAGCAGGTAGAAGCCAACGGCAAGCGCCGCGGGCTGAACCGGCTCAGGCGAAGCTGAGAGGGGGGTGAGGGCAGATGGGCCTCATGGATCGAATGGGCGAGGCGGGCAACGGCTCCGGTAGCGGCGCGCTCGGCACCGACGAGGGCCGCTCCCAGCGCAGCGAACTGGCGGCGGGCAGGCGCGAAGAACTGATCACCACCGTGCACAGCGCGGTGGTCACGGACCTGGGTGCCGGACTCTACCGCGGGGATCTGCAAGGGCCGGAGCTGCAGCGGCGGGTTCGGCAGGCGGTGGAAGAGAAGCTCGCCGCCGAGGGCGTTCCTCTGCCGCGCAACGAGCGGATCGAACTGGTCGACGCCTTGGTGGCGGAGATCATCGGCTACGGGCCCATAGAGGAGTTTCTCAAGGACCCCACCGTGACCGAGGTCATGGTCAACACCCACAAGCACGTCTACATCGAGCGCGACGGCAAGATCCTGGAGACGGACAAGCGTTTCCGCGACGATGGCCACCTGCGCCGGATCATCCAGAAGATCGTGGGCCAAGTGGGACGGCGCGTGGACGAGTCCTCCCCCTACGTGGACGCCCGCCTGCCCGACGGTTCCCGGGTGAACGTGGTTCTGCCGCCGCTTTCCGTCCGTGGGCCTGCGCTCACCATCCGTAAGTTCTCGGCCGAGCCCTTCCGCGCCAATGACCTTGTCGAACTCAACACGCTGACCGAGCAGGCGGCCAAGTTCCTCTCCGCCTGCGTGGAGGGGCGCCTCAACGTGCTGGTCAGCGGGGGAACCGGCGCGGGCAAGACGACCACGCTGAACGTGCTTTCCAGCTTCATCCCGCTCGGCGAGCGCATCATCACCATCGAAGACGCGGCCGAGTTGAAGTTGGATCACGAGCACATCGTCAGCCTGGAGTACCGCCCGCCCAACATCGAGGGGCGCGGCGAGGTCACGATCCGCGACCTGGTACGGAACGCCCTGCGCATGCGCCCCGACCGCATTATCGTGGGTGAGATTCGCGGCGGCGAGGCGCTCGACATGCTGCAGGCCATGAACACGGGACACGACGGCTCACTCTCCACGGTTCACTCCAACTCACCGCGGGATGCTCTTTCCCGGGTCGAAACCATGGTGCTCATGGCCGGGGTCGATCTGCCGGTGCGGGCCATCCGGGAGCAGGCCTCGCGGGCCATCGACCTGGTGGTTCACCAGAGCCGGCTCAACGACGGTAGCCGGCGGCTCACCCACATCACCGAAGTACAGTCCATGGAGGGCGACGTGGTCACCCTGCAGAACCTCTTCGTCTTCGACTACGAAGCGGGACTGGATGAAGAGGGACGGCACCAGGGCCGGCTGAAGAGCACCGGAATCCGGCCCAGCTTCCTGCCGCGGCTCAAGGAGCGGGGCGTGGTGGTGAGCGAGGACGTCTTCGCCTTCGAGACCTTCGACTCGTCCTTCGTGTAGGAGGCCCAGATGGATCAACCTCACGAGAACGCAAGAATACCAAGGGTCCTGGGCCTGCTGTTCGCGGTCCTACTGCTCGTACTGCTATTGCCCGGGGTGTCGCAGGCGGCGGATCTCAACCTGGCCATCACCGAGTTGGACATCGAGCAGTTTCCCGAAGCTTCGGCCATAGTCCAGGTTGGTGGGGAAGCCGCCCTAAGGGGTGACTTCGATCCTGCCACGCTTGAGGTCCTGGTGGACGGAAAAGCGATCGCCAACGCCAAGGCGGAGGCCACCCAGACCGAGCCCATCCCCAGCACAACCGTACTGCTTCTGGACGAGTCGGGCAGCATGAAAGGCGCAGCCCTGGCGGCGACGGCGGATGCGGCCCGGCGCTTCGTGCAGTCGATGCGCCCGGAGGACATGGTGGGGCTTTACACCTTCGACGAGGAATTTCGGGTGCTCGCCGAGCCGACCGACGATCCGCAAGTGCTGCTCGCCGCGATCGACACGCTTAAAGCCCGCAAGGAAACCGCGCTCTACGACGCGGTGAACAAGAGTCTCTCCGCCCTGGCCGGCAGCGCTGGCGGTGGCTCCCGCTACCTGGTGATCCTCTCCGACGGCGGTGATACCGCCAGCAAGGGAACCCTCGAGGAGACCCTCGCCCTGGCCCGAGCCGGCAACGTGCAGATCTACACGGTGGGCCTGATGGGCACCGAATTCGACGCCCGACCGCTGCAGCAACTCGCCGAGGCCACGGGTGGCCGCTATCTGGAGGCGCCGAATCCGGAGGCCCTGGGCGGTCTGTATGCGAGCCTCGCCCGGGAGATTCAGAATCAGTTCCGACTGACGTTCAACCTCGATCCGGCGGCCTCGGGCAGCGGTAACCTGGTCGTGCAGACGACCAGCGGCGGTGCCACTGTCGGGGCGGAGCGCGGATTCTTCTACCCCACGCCACCACCCACCGCTGCTCCGGTGGTCCCGCCCGTCGAGGAAGCCGTGGCCACGCCGGTCTACGTCCCGCCCGTGGAACAGGATGGTTGGGTCGCAGCGTTCGTCGGCTGGGGCGGCAGCGACTACACGGTGGCGATACTGCTCTTCGTGCTCCTCCTAATGGTTGGCTACCTGGTGCTGGGGGCGTTGATGCCCAAGCGCGACGTGCTTGCCGAGTACTCGGACGTGCTGGAGAACCGCCGGCGGCTGGGGCCCCGGCCGGCGGGCGAAGATCTCAGTCGCAGACCGGGCGAAGCCTTCGCCCAGAAGCTCCTGGACCTACGGGGCTATAACGATCCTTTGCAGCAGCGGATCGAGGCTGCAGGATGGCAGGTGCGCACCTCTGAATTCGTGCTCTTTCACATCGCCGCGCTGGTCATTATGATCGCGGTCGTACTGTCGCTCGGCCTGCCGCGCCTCTTCGCGGTCATGCTTTCGGTGATCGTGGGACTCGCGCCTCTGGTGTTCCTCGACTACAAAGCCCGAAAGCGCCGGGACGCCTTCGAAGGTCAAGTACCCGACACCCTCCTGATGATGGCCAGTTCGTTCCGGGCCGGACAGAGCTTCGAGCAGGCCATGCAGGTGGTCGCGAGCGAGGGACCCGAGCCTACCGCTACCGAGTTCAGCCGGGTGCTGGCCCAGCAGCGGCTGGGCGTGACCCCCGAGGTGGCCCTGCGCACCCTGGCCGACCGCATGCAGTCCGAGGCCTTCGACTGGGTGGTGATGGTCACCATCATCCAGCGCCAGGTGGGCGGCAATCTGGCCGAGGTCTACGAGAAGATCGCTCACACCCTGCGCGAACGGGTCAAGTTGGGGCGCCTGGTCAAAACGTTGACCGCCGAAGGCCGCCTGAGCGCCATCATCCTCATCGCCCTGCCCTTTGCCGTGGGGGCGCTCATCTTGGTCATGAACGGTGAGTACCTGGAACCGTTGTGGACCACGCTGGCGGGCTACGTGATGGTGGGGGTCGCGGCCGCAGGCATGCTGGTGGGCGTCGTCTGGATGCGACGGATCATCCGTCTCGGAGTCTAGGGAGGGATGCAAGAATGATCGTATACGCTCTGATTTTCGTGCTGGCGCTCGGATCGGTCCTGCTCTTCGTGAGGGCGCTTGCGGGGGGCGGCCAGGCGGAGAAGGTATCCGCCTCGCTCGGCCGGCTCGAGGCCTACGACCTCAAGTCCTACCGCCAAGCGGAACTCGCCCAACCGGCTTCGACCCGGATCATGCAGCCGATCAACGCTCGGTTGGCCCACTTCGCCCGCATGATGACTCCGCAGGGCCGGTTAAGCCGCCTGGAGGCTCGGATCGAGCAGGCCGGCCGACCTTGGGGCTTGGACCTGAACGCTCTGCTCGCCCTCAAGTTCGTGGGATTGGCGGGCGGCGCCGTCGCCGCCATCGTGCTGGCGGGAACCAGGTTGGTATCGACACCGGTCTTCATGCTGGTCTCGGCCGCCATCGTCGGCCTCAGCTACTACCTGCCCGATCTGTTGGTGCGGTCGTGGGGCAAGGAACGCCGCGCCCGCCTCTCCCGCTCACTGCCCGATTTCATTGACCTGCTCACCGTCTCGGTTGAGGCCGGACTCGGGCTCGACGCGGCGATGGCGCGAATCGCAGACAAGGTGCGCGACCCCCTGCGCGAGGAAATCCTCATCACCCTCCACCACATGCGGGTGGGCCAGAGTCGCGAGGCAGCCCTGCAGGAGATGGCACGCCGCTGCAACATCAAGGATCTCGACTCCTTCGTGATGGCTTTGATCCAATCACAGCGCCTCGGGGTCAGCCTGGGCCACGTATTGCGCATCCAGTCCGAGTCCATCCGCGACGCCCAAAAGGCCCGTTACGAGGAGCAGGCCCAGAAGATGGGCATCAAGCTCCTGTTCCCCCTGATCTTCTGCATCTTTCCTTCGCTGTTCGTGGTGATATTGGGGCCGGCGGCGATCCGCATCTACACCGTTCTGCTCGGCACCTTGGCGGGAGAGTAGTCTCCCGTGAATGCAGCTCTCAACCTCTTGTTTCCGGCGGCGGCTCTTGCGGTCCTGGCCTCGGTGACGATCACCGATTTACGCCGCATGATCATTCCCAACCGTATCGTGCTCCCGGCCGCGGCCGCCGCACTCGCCTTCAACGCCGTCTTCGGGCCGGGGCCCTGGTGGGAGTACCCGGTCGCCGGACTCGCCGCCTTCACCTTCCTGCTCGTCCCAGCGCTGATTCGACCGGGGGCCATGGGGATGGGTGACGTCAAGCTGGCCTTCTTCATGGGAGCCGTGCTGGGAAGGTACGTGGCGGTGGCGCTGTTCCTGGCGCTAATAGCGAGTGCATTAATTGGGCTCGGCCTGATCGCCACGAGAGTACGTGGGAGGAAGGACCGGATACCCTTTGGCCCCTTCCTGGCCGGGGGAAGCGCGGTCGCGCTGTTGGCGGGAGAACAGATACTCTCGGCTTATCTCAGCACGCTCTAGCCGCTGCACGCTCCAATGGCGGCCCGCCCGCCCGTGAGCCTGCCCTTCGAGCAGAGCAGGCCGGGCAAGCTCGGGAGGAGAATTGCTTAGAACATTCGCACCAGGCTGCGGATGGAGCCCACAAGTAGAGCGAACCCGGCCAGTATGTAGCCCAGCGCGAAGAAGGGCTGATCGAACTCCATGGCTATGTTCGAGGCGCCGAACGCCCCCCAGGCCAGAAAGACCAGCCCCATCGCCTGAATGACACCGTTGGGAATCATGACCTTCTCATCGGCCTTTCCTTTTGATTCCTTGATATGTCCGTCCTACCCAGATTCGCCGTTATACTTTCCTTGAGATAGTCAAGATTCCGCGAGTGCCCGAGACCTCGATACGCTCCGTGGCCCCAACCGGTCATCGCCCAACAGAGCGTGCGCCGGCAAAACCCCGCTTAACAAAGCCACCGGGCCATCATAGAATGTAGCTATTCGCACCAGCGTTCGCCCTTCTTGGGGTAGTCATGGTCTCCTGGATCGCAGCGTCAGCCGCCGTCCTCGTCGGATTCGTCTCCGGGACCGCGCGGTGTGCCATATGGCGGATCCCGTCCCTGCCGACCGCCTTCCCCGCTGGATGTGGCTTTTCCACCTGGGGCTCGCGACAGCCTCCTCGGTCTTCTTTCTCGCAGCCTTCCTCAGTCACGGGTTTACCGTCCGGCTGCTGGCGGGCTGGGTGCTGCTGGTCGCCCTGGTGGGAGTGGCGGTGCTGGATGTCGAACGTCTTCAGGTTCCCAACCGGATCGTGGTTCCGGGAGCCCTCCTTGCGCTGCTTTTGGCCCCCAGCCTCACCGGCTCATCCTGGTGGATGCACCCGGCAATGGGATTGCTGGGCGGCGGCATTCTGCTCGCTCTTTCCGTAGGGCCGGGAAAGTCGGTGGGCAGGCCGGAGGTAAAGCTCGGCATCTTCTTTGGCCTCGTGCTCGGTGAGTTTTGATCGCCCTGACCCTGGCGCTGGCGCTTGTGGCCCGGCTGCTGGTCCAGCTGGTCTTGATGACAGCGGACCGCTGCGAACTCGGGTACCGGATCCCTCTCGCCCCCTACCTGGCCGGCGGCGCTGCCGTAGCCCTGCTCGCTCTCTGACCCAGAGGCTCAATCAAGCCGCTTCTCCTGCCGATAGCACCCTCGTGCCTTCGGATGCGAAGGTGCGCCCTGCGAGGAGGAGCAAATGTACCAACCAGACGTAGGCCAATTGCTCCACCGCATGATCGACCTCGGAGGCTCCGACCTCCACGTCAAGGTGGGCAGCGCGCCCTGCATCCGGGTGGACGGCGATCTCGAGCGCGTCGATGGCGCCGAGAGTCTCCGGCCGGACGACACCCAGGAAATGATGATGGGCCTGCTCAACTCGGCTCAGCGGAAGGAGTTCGAGGAGGCGCACGACCTGGACTTCGCCTACGCCATCCCCGGTCTCTCCCGCTTTCGGGTGAACTGCTTCCTGCAGCGCGGCTCGATCGGAGCGGTCTTCCGCACCATCCCCATCAAGATTCCCAGCGCCGAGGAACTGGGCCTCCCTAAAGTGGTGCTCGACCTGGCCATGCGGCCGCGAGGCCTGGTGCTGGTGACCGGTCCGACCGGCTCGGGGAAGTCGACCACGCTTGCCGCCATGGTCGACCACGTCAACGAGAACAAAAAAGCGCACATCATGACGATCGAGGATCCGATCGAGTTTCTCCATAAGGACAAGATGTGCATCGTCAACCAGCGCGAGGTCGGAGCGGACACGATGGGCTTCAATCAAGCCCTGCGCCGAGTGCTCCGCCAGGATCCCGACGTCATCCTGGTCGGCGAAATGCGTGACCTGGAAACCATCTCCACAGCGATAACCGCCGCCGAGACGGGGCACCTGGTATTCGGCACGCTCCACACCACCTCGGCCCCCTCCACCATCGACCGCGTGATCGACGTCTTTCCGCCGCACCAGCAGGAGCAGATCCGCATGCAGCTCTCGATCACGCTGCAGGGGGTCATCTCGCAGACGCTCCTGCCCAAGCTGGGCGGCGGCCGCGTCGCTGCCCACGAGATCATGGTCTGCCTGACCTCAATCGCCCACCTGATTCGCGAGGCCAAGACTCATCAGATGGCCAACATCATCCAGTCGGGTGGCCGCTACGGCATGCACACGCTCGACCAGCACCTTTCCGATTTGGTGCGAAACGGGCTGGTCCGCTACGAGGATGCAGAGAGCAAGGCGCAGGATCAAACCGGATTCGAAGCCCAAGTGGGACACTTGAAAGGCAAGCGCGTGGCCCCGCCACCCAGCTCCCGACCCCAAACAGGGCCTCCGGGACAGGCCGGGCCGGCCAACTCGCGCCCCGGTTCACCCGGACAAAGGCCCGCACCGAGCGGGCAGCGGCCGGGGCAAGGCGGGCAACAGCACGGACAGGCGGGGGCCCGGCCCGGCTCACCCGGGCAGCAGCACAGCCAAGGCGGGGGGCAACCGGGGCAGCCCGGCGCCGCCCAAGGAGCGGCACAGCGCGGGCCGGGACAGACGAACGGCCCGAGGCGGGAAGGCGGACCGGGGCAGGGATAGGCGCAAACGGCCGGGATCGACCTAAAGACTGGAATGGAGGATACCGGAGTCGAACCGGCGACCTCCGCCGTGCAAGGGCGGCGCTCTCCCATCTGAGCTAATCCCCCAAGTCACCGGCTAACTTAGCCCAGTCCGCCTCCACCTGCAACCCAGCGGGGCGCCGCCGGCCCGTCCGCGCCGGCCCTTCGGCGGCCCTCGTCCACCAAGACAAAACCCCGGCGCCAAATGCGGCTGCCGGGGCTATGCAGTGGGCCTACGTGGATTCGAACCACGGACCTCACCCTTATCAGGGGTGCGCTCTGACCAACTGAGCTATAGGCCCTCAAGACGGGATGAGTAGTTTACCGGCCGCTCCGGCGTTGTCAAGCAAGAGCAGGCGCAAAGCGCGGGCGTGTCGCCATGCGCGATCCCCCCTGTGATTCGGCCTGACATATGGGGTAGTCTTTCCCTACCCATGGAAGGCTTCGAGAAAATGGTGGTCTACGGCGTCAGCTTCGACGTCGTCAACAAGCAGCCGATCGTCCTGCTCAAGGTGGAAAACGGCAACCGCTATCTGCCCATCTGGATTGGACATCCCGAGGCGGCCGCCATCCTGATGAAGCTCCAGGACAACGAAATGCCCCGACCGATGACTCACGACCTCTTGACCAACGTCATCGACGGCCTGGCCGGCCGCGTCGACCGCGTGCTGGTCACCGAGTTGCGGGAGAACACCTTCTACGCCCAGCTCCATCTGGTGCAAAACGAGCATGAACTCGAGATCGACTCGCGCCCCTCGGATGCCATAGCCCTTGCGGTGAGAACCGACGCCCCCATCTACGCTTCGGACAATCTCATCGAGCAGAACGGGATCGAGTTCGACCCGGAAGAGGACGACGTGGAGAGCGTGGTCGAGGAATTCCGCGATTTTCTCGAAGACATCTCTCCGGAGGATTTCTCGAGCTAGGCCTCGTCTTCACCTTCGATTCGCGCAACTTCACGCTTGACCACTTCCAGGATAGAGCCGTAGATCTCCCGCAGCGCCTCTTGGCAGAGCGGCCCTTGATTGGAACGCGACAGGTAGGTGAGCACCCAGTCTTCCTGGCGTGGGTCGACGAAACCGAAGCCCTGGCTCTCCTTGTACTTCTTTAGCTTCTGAACCAGCTTTATGCGCTTGTTGAGCGCTTCGAGGATCTTGACGTCGTTGTCGGAGATCTGTTCCCGATATTGCTTGACCACGGGATCCGCGACCGGACGGTTGGTCTGCTGCTCCTTGATGCCCACGGTGCCTCCTCGGCCCAGTTTCTACAAAAGGGAAACAGTAGGGTACAGGACGGGGTGTAACTGGCCAAGAGCACCAGGAGTCGGGCCCCGCGGCCGGTGGTATAGTGATAGCGGAAACCGACCTGGAGGCCTCGAAAGGTTCCTGGAATGAAGCCTGACGTAATCGAGCTTCGCGAAGACGACTTCGATCGCGAGCTCCTGGACGCCCAGGAGCCTGTGCTGGTGGATTTTCACGCCGAGTGGTGCGGCCCCTGCCGGACTCTCTCTCCGATTCTCGAGGAACTCGCGGCGGAACTGCGCGGCTCAATGCGCGTGGCCCGCGTCGACATCGACGAGGAACCCGGACTCGCTGCCCGCTACGACGTCTTTTCCATTCCCACCATGATCCTTTTCCAAGGGGGCTCGGTCCGCAAGCGGTTGATCGGCGCGCTCCCCAAGCGGCGCCTCCAGGACGAACTCCGCGAATTCGTTCGCTGATTACGAGGCCGCTCGGCCGCCCTGCCGGCCGCAAGACTACTGGCCAGAATCACAACCACCGGAGGACAACGATGTGTGAGGCGCACGCCTATTTGATGAAGGACGGGGACTCCGAACGGGTGATGGAGAACGTGATCAGCATCGGCTACGATGGTCCGGACATCGTGCTGCGCGACCTATTCGGCGACCAAATGCGGCTGCGCGCCCGCATCCGCGAAGTCGCCCTGATCGAGCACAAGATCTTCCTGGAGCCGGTCGAGGAAGACGCCGCCTCCGCCTAGCCTCAGCCGCAGCTAACCAACACCGGTCCTGGCGGAGCGGCAGGTCTCGACAAAGCGCTCCGCGGTCCCCTCCACCGAAGCCAGGTGCACGAGCACCCGGGCGCAGACAAGCCGCGCGGCGACCGCTCCCTCCAGTTGAGACCGGCCCCCTTCGCCCACACTGAAGGCGAAATTCCGCGCCACCGGTGATTCCGCGATCTCCGCATCTGCGGTCACCCATCCGACCAACCGCTCCCCCTCCTCGAAGAGCAGGTTGCCCCGCCGCGCTTCGAGGCTCATATACTCGGGCGGCCGCAGCTCGCCCAGCAGCTCTCCTTCCGAGGGGAGCACCCCGGCCAGTGCGAACGTGCGCCCCGAGGGCGTCTGTAGCCGACGGAGCAGATAGAGCATGCCGCCGCCCAAGGCCAAGGTGGGCAGGCCTTCGTTGATCCGCAGCCGGATGTCCCGCATCAGCGAGAAATTCTGGGAGAGCTCCGGCAGGGCTTCCGGCCAGAGGTGGCCGGCCAGGACGAGACCCGCGGCCTCTTCAGGAAGGCGGTCATCTTCCAATAGGTCCAGGCGCCGCACCTCGGCGCCGGCCTCCTCGAGGAGCTCGATCGAGTCTCGGCTCCAGGGGGTAAAGCCGCGGCCTCCTGCCACCAGCACCACGGGGCCCTTTACCGGCGCCCGAGTGGGCTGAGCCGTGCGCGGCAGGAAACCGCGCTGTCCCGCCAAATCCTCGAGCCCGGTGATGTCGATCTGCGAGAAGACCGCCTCGAGCGCCTCCTCGGAGAGCGGCAGGCCCGCGGGACCGGCCGCGGGCATCTCCCAGTCCAGGCGGCCATCCGCGTAAATCGCACCCACCACGGGCACTCCGGTCCGGGCGAGCAGTCCTCGCAGCCGTTCCAGAGAGTCCCGATTCTCCACCCCACACAGCAGTAGCCCGGCCAGATTCCAGTCGCGCGCGCGTTCGTTGAAGGCATTGGCCAGCGCGGCTATCCCCTCACCCCAGCCACCGGAATCGATCAGCAAAACCACCGGGCAATCCAAACGACGGGCGACATCTGCCGGCGTCCACTCGCCATCCGGCGAACGGCCGGCGGCGGGGTCGGTGTCGAAGAGGCCGCGATCCGCGCTCAACAGCGATAAGTCCGCTCCCCGCGTCGCCCGTTCGTAGAGGGAACGCATTGTCCCGAAACCGTAGAGGCAGGGGTCAAGAAAAGAAGAGCCTTCCCACCGGTCCCAGGCCAACGCGGGCGAGGAAACGCCCACGTGGTGATAACGAACCTGCCGCCGCTGACGTCCCACGATCTCCGCCGCTGCGGCGGCGACGACCGAGGGCAGCGTGGAGCGGTGAGTCGGGGCCAGCATGATGCGCGGCGTGGACAATCTCTTCCTCCCTCCTCCTCGGTCGAAGCCCTTTCGCGTGAAAATCCTACACTAGGGCGCCTTCTCTGCCGAATACCACCTGGAGATGGCATCCTTCGACCGCATACGGCGCTCCTACTGGCGTCTCGACGATCTGCTGCTGGCCCGCTCCATCATGAGCGGCGCCGGTGCGCTGGCCGCCGCCATGTTCCTGACGGCCGGGGACGGCTCGGATGTGGAGTGGTGGGTGGCCACTCCCGTGATCCTGGTCTTCCTCACCAACATCCCCTTCTTCTACCTAGCCGGCAGGGGCGCGGGGCGCTGGGTCTCCTGGGGACTCGTGCTGGTCGATTCGCTGTTTATCAGCATGATGGTGGCGGTGACTTCGGGCGTCGAGAGTTCGGCCGCCGCTTTCTACGTCTGGCCAATTATCATCGCCGGTTTGCTGCTGGGAGCCCGAGCCAGTTACCTGATCGCCGGTCTTTGCGCCTCGCTCTACCTGGCTCTGGCTATGGCCGAGTCGAACGGCTGGCACCCGCGAGACTTCCTCGCAGCGGAGGGGATCTCTGCCGGGGAAGGCCTTGAGGCCGTGGCTCTGCGGATAACCGCCTTCCTCCTAATCGCCCTGCTCACAGGGATGCTCTCCAATGCGCTGCTTCAGTCGAACGCCGATCTGCTGGAGACCAAGGCTTCCCTAGAGCAGGAACTGCGGCGGATACAGCTAACCAACCGCCGGCTGGTCATCATGGACGAGGTGGGACGCGCGCTCGGAACGATACAGGATCTGCAGGTACTGCTTCCCCGGGCGCTCTCCCGGGTCGCCAGCTTTATGGCGGTCGACGCCGGCATGATCACGGTGTTCGCACGTGAGACCGGCGAACCGCGGATCCTTGCCCGCCAGAACATCGACGAGGTCGCGGCCCGGAACCTCTTCGCCTCGGACCTGCCCACCAACCTCGAGGAAATCGAGGAGTACGTGGTGGGAGAGACCTCAGAGGGGCGCTACGAGAATACCCTGCGTCAGCTGGATCGCGAGGGCTTCTTCGACTTCCTGGCCGCACCCCTTCGCCTGGGTGACGAGAGCTTGGGCACGCTCTACCTCTTCACCCGGCCGCAGCATCGTTTCCGGAAGGCCGACGTTAATCTGCTCAGAAGCCTGACCGTGCAGCTATCTATCGCCATCAAGAATGTGCTCTTCACCCAGGAGTTGCGGGATGCCAACGAAGAACTCATGCATCTGGATCAATTGAAGAGCGACTTTCTTGCCACCATGAGCCACGAGCTGCGCACCCCGCTGACCTCCATCATCGGCTACAGCGACATGCTGCTCTCGGGCATGACCGGGGACATGACGGACAGGCAGAAGACCTTCGTACGCAACGTGCTCAACAACGGCGAGAACCTGCTGAACCTGATCAACGACATTCTCGACCTGACTAAGATCGAGGCGGGCAAGCTCGAGCTCAATCTCGAGCCGGTCGACCTGCGGGACTGCCTAGCCTCGGTGCTGTCGACGATCACTCCCAAAGCCAAGGAGAAGCGCATCCGCGTCGGCACCTTCCTGCCCACCGACCTGACTCCCCTGAGGGCGGACGCGACCAAGCTCGGGCAGATCCTGCTCAACCTGTTGAGCAACGCGGTCAAGTACACACCGGAAGGCGGTTCGATCTCGGTCGAGGCGCGCAGGGACAGGGAGGGGATGGTGCAGATCCGCGTGGTAGACACAGGGATCGGCTTAGACAAGACCGATCTCGACTCGATCTTCGAACGCTTCACCCAGGTGGATAGCTCGGCCACGCGCAACCAAGGAGGCACCGGACTGGGTCTCGCCATCACCCGAGATCTGATCCACCTGCATGGAGGCAGCATCTCGGTCCAATCGCAGCTCGGCGAAGGTTCGAGCTTCGTCTTCACCATTCCCCCGGCCGTCCGCCAAGAGAACCCGGCGGCGGTCGGCGCTACCGCCTAGGAGGCGCCAAAGATGGCACACATCGTAGTGGTCGATGACGACCCGGATATTCTCGACATCGTTTGCATATCGCTGGAAGCCATGGGCCACGAGGTCGGACGAGCCGGGAACGGGCGCGAGGGGGTCGCTCTGGTCCGGTCGAGCCTACCCGACCTAGTGCTAATGGACGTGATGATGCCGGACATGAACGGCTACGAGGCGACTGCTGCCCTCAAGGCCGATGCGGCGACGGCGCCGATCCCGGTCCTGGCCCTGACGGCCAAGGCCATGCGCGGGGACGAGGAGCGCGGCCGGGAAGCGGGAATGGATGCCTACATCACGAAGCCCTTTCGGCTCTCGCGCATGCTCGACGTCGTGGACCGCTTCCTGGGCCAGGCCCACAGGGTGACATAGCCCCGGCGCGGCGCACCAACCGGGACGCCGCGCCCCGGCGGCGCCTCCAGGGGACACTGCGCCGGGGCGCCTCCCGGGCCTAACGTACCGCGGGCTAACGCCGTTGGCTAAGCACAACGAGCCGCACCAGCTGGAGAATGGCCATCAGAGCAGCCGCCACGTAGGTGAGCGCCGCGGCGCGAAGCACCGCCCGGGCCCCGTCGAGCTCGACGGATGACAGGATGCCCTGGTTGGAAAGCATGGTCATGGCCCGACTCGAAGCGTTGAACTCCACCGGCAGAGTCACCAGGGTGAAGAGCACGGCTCC